>WBZR01000930.1_pt1 | contig 41487 bp, 32 predicted proteins | sample 5204231 | NCBI WGS metagenome assembly WBZR01 (sample SAMN12412403, study PRJNA552823) | activated sludge metagenome | isolation source: activated sludge from anammox sidestream of wastewater treatment plant... | place: USA: Virginia | collected 2017-08 | reverse complement strand
CACCATCCCGACCCGATTCTCGCGTGCCACAGTGGCGGCACTCTTAATCTGGCGGGGGAATGTGCGAAGGAGTCGAGTGCCGACGGTGGGATGAGAACCGCCCGGACTGAAGTCCGGGGCTCGTCGGCGGAGACGGTGGGCCGAGCCCACCCTACGGGCAGCGAGGCCCCGAAGCCATCCGGCACCGAGGCCCAGCGCCAGGCCAAACTCCGCGCCGATCGCCGCGCCGAATGGGAAGAAAAGCATAAAAAGGAATTTCCGGCCCCTCAAAAGTGCGAGCGGCCCGACACCCTCGACGACCTGCTCAAACCCAAAGACCGCACCTGCGACCTGCCCAACTTCTGCGTGGACTGGAAGCACAAGTAGGCGATTGACGTGTCAATCATCGTCCTCATCGTCGTTGTGCCGGGCCCGCGCACGGACGAGTCCGTCGACGGTGAGCTTGGCGATCGTCTCTTTGGCGAAGGAGTCGATCATCTCTTCACGGCTCGCGCTCGAGTCGCCCGCCGTGAGGGTCGTGGCAAACCACGCCTGCTTGCGCGTGGCGACGTCATAGAGGCGCAGCTCGTTGCGAACGCGCGGCAGATCGACGTAATAACCGCCGGATCGGGTGATGTGCGCGTCGTAATAGCCGCGGCCGTAGCCCCAGCGGCGACTGCCGCGAAACGATCGGGCCGAGAGGAATTCATCGGTATGGATATCGACGCGCTCGGGCACGTATTCGCGATCATGGAAGGCGCCGGTCTGCGTGATGAGCAGCACGCCGTCGATCTTCTGCTCGGCCATCAGCGGGAAGATGTCCTCGTCCTTCCAGTCCCGTGTCGGCGGGAGAAGGGTGATCGAGGCCACGCCCTGCGTCTGGGTATCGGCGAGCAACTGGACGAAGGCGTCCTCAATGGCGGCCCGGTCGCCCAGATCGGCGTAGCACGGCGCGACCAGGACGCGGGTAAATACGCGGCTGGAAAAATCGGGATCGACGAAACTGTTGATCTCCGTCCTGGCCGGTGCGCAGCCGGCGGCCAGGGCAACGATGAAAAGTGCCGACATGATGGCACTACCCACTGGCGGACGGGCAAGGCGCGGGATTCCGGCTGTCGAGATCGCGATCATGACTGCTCATCCGACGATTCGTCGGCGTCCGATTTGTCCTCGGCCTTCTCCGGCAGGCCGTAATCGAGCTTCATCGGCGGCGGATCGCCGCCCGGCCCGATCAGGTAGTGCTCCATCCACTGCATCATGCGGAGATTGTAGTCCAGCCGGGCAGCCGCCTTGCGATTGCCATGCCCCTCGCCGGGATACCGAATCAGCCGCACCGGCACCTTGCCGATCGTCTTGAGGAAGCGATACAGCTCCATCGACTGGCCAGGATGGACGCGGGTGTCGTCGGCCCCGCCGAGAATGAGAATCGGCGTACGGGCCTTCTTGACGTAGTAGATCGGCGACCGCTCGCGGTAGAAGTTCCACTTGTCGTTCCACGGATGGTCGCGGGTGTGGACGAGGTAGTCCTCGCTGGGGATGTCGGTCGTGCCCTTCTTGGAGATCGAGTCGCTGATGCCAACGAACATGACGCTCGCCGCGAAGTGCTGCGTCAGCGCCGTCGCGCCCCATGCAGAGGCGTACCCGCCGTAAGAGCCGCCGGTAATGCCGACCTTCTCCTTGTCGACGAGGCCGGTATCGATGAGGTGCTTGACCCCATCGACGAGGTCGTTGAACTCCTTGCCCGCCTCATCGCCCTGGCCGAGCTTGCTGAACTCGACGCCGCGACCGGTACTGCCGCGATAGTTGGGATAGAAGACGGCAAAGCCGCGTGCGGCCGCCACCTGACCCGGCCGGGAGTAATTCGTGAGCCACGCGTTGTACTCGTGGGCCTCGGGACCGCCATGGACATAGACGATCAGCGGGTACTTGGCATCGGGCTTCTCGTCGAGCGGGTGAATGAGGATGCCCTGTATGTCCTGGCCGTCGCGGGCCTCATAGGAAATCGCCTCCTGTTTGGCGAAGCGCTTCTCGGCGAGCCACGGATTGCTGTCGGTCAGGCGGCGCGGCTGGGTCTCGCCGTGCCTCATGGCGAACAGCTCGCTCGGGTGGGCATGGCTCGCGCCGACGAAGGCGCCGCTCTGGCCGTCCTTGGAGAGGGAGAAACCGCCGAGGACGAGATCGCCCGCGGTGACGATGGTCTTGCGGCCGGCGCCGTCGATGCCGACCTTGCCGAAGGTGGATGACAGCCCTTCGTCACCGATGAACATGACGGTGCTCGCGTCCTGCCAGTCGATGGCGGCGACGTGCCCCTTGTAGTCCGGGAGGAGGTCCTTGAGTTTGCCGGTCTGTGCATCGGCGAGCAGGAGGCGGCCCTCGGCGGGGTCGTTGATGTCGGCTGCGGAGATCATGGCGACGTGGCGGCCGTCGGGCGACCACGCGACGCGCCCGAGCTTGCCGGGGTTGTCGACGGTGGTGAGCACCTCGCCGGAGTCGGCATCGACGATGCGGACGCGGGTCCGCATGTAGATGTCGTCGATGAGGGATGTCGGGGAGAGGCAGACGCAGAGCTGGTCCTTCGCGGGACTCCACTCGACGGCGACGACATGACCCTCGATGGGCAGAGATTTGGGCTCGTCCTTCTTGTCGATGAGACTGGCCACCCAGACGCGGGTGGGATCGAGGTCTTCCTCGTAAACCTCGGCCTTGAAGCCGGCATCGGTGAGGGCTTCCTTATCCTTGGGGGTCTTGGCGGTGGCGCGAAAGGCCACGTGTGCGGCGTCGGGGCTGAGGGCGTAGGACTGAATGTCGGTCTCGTGGGTGAGGACACGGCGGGCCTCGCCACCGTCGATGGGAATTCGGTAGAGTGAGTTGTGCTTGTCGTCGCCGCGCTTGGCGATGAAGTAGATCGCGTCACCGGAAGGCGACCACCTGAGCTGGCCGATATTGACCTTGCCGACGATGAAAGGGCGGCCGGCGCCGGCGGCGAGGTCGTAGACGTGGAGTTCGGCATAGGCGCCGCCGTCTTCGAACTTCTCGTCGGGCTCGGTGGCGAAGGGATTTCGCGGGACGCTGAGGAGGTAGGCGATCTTCGAGCCGTCGGGCGAGATCTTCGGGCTGTCCACGGCGCGCAGGGCGGCGACGTCGCGCGGGGTGAGGGTGTCGGCCGGCGGCGTCTGTGCCGAGGCGAGCCGGACGGCGAACAGGATGACGACGAAAGATGCGAAACAAAGGCGACAAATGGGAGCGGATGATCTAAGGGGCATGGATGTGAAAACCTCCTCGCACTCGATACGGGTGCGTCTTGTTAATGCGTCTGAGGGAGCGGATTCTCCGTCCTTCGGCGCAGGGACACAACCCCGGCCCTTTCTTTGAAACTGACAAGCTCGCTGCGTACGATGCGGGCCGGTGAAAACGGCGTCCGGAGGCCCACCTGGGGTGCCGATTGGAGCGTGGCGGCGGAGTTGGCGTGGGGTGGATGGGGGGCTAGAATAAGAATTGACGATGGATTACGGGATCAATGAAGGGGGGCGGGAGTACATTTATGGCGGAGCAAGTGACGAGACTCAAGGTCAGCGATCTCTCCGGTGTGTCACTTGTGGAATTCGCGGATCGGAAGATTCTCGACGAGCTGTGCATCCACGAGATTCAGGAGGAGCTTGGCAAGGTGGTCGAGTTCGCGCCGGCGACGAAGCTGCTTCTTTCATTCAAGAATGTGGAGCACCTTTCCAGCGCCGCGCTGGGCATGCTGATCACGCTGAAGAAGCGGGTGGAAGAGAAGCAGGGGAAACTGAAGCTCAGCGACATCAATCCGCAGATTTACGAAGTCTTCAAGATCACGCGATTGAACAAGATCTTCGATATTCATCCCTCGCAGGACAAGGCCCGGGCAAGTTTTTAAGACACGGGCTCCGGCACCCCTTGTCGGCGGTCCGCACCTGGCATCGAGCCGGACGGGTCGAGGTTCTCCGGGCAGACCGATAGCTGCATGGAAGGGTCGGTTTGAGGCAGTTCAAGGAAATTCAGATCGCGAACGACCTTCACGCGGCCAAGGCGCCGGAAGAAGCCATCCTTCGGGAGGTGGCGGCCTGCGGGTACTGCGAGAACGCGGCGTTTGCGATCAAACTGGCACTTGAGGAAGCGATGACGAACGCGTTTCGTCATGGCAATAAGTGCGACCCCGACAAGAAAATTCGTATTCGATACCTGGTGACGAAGGATCGGGTCGAGATCGAGATTTCCGACGACGGGGAGGGTTTCTGTCCGGACGAAGTCCCTGATCCGACGCAACCGGGATTCATCGACCGGCCTCACGGTCGCGGGATCATGCTGATGCGGGCATATCTGGACGACGTGCAGTTCAGCGTGACGGGGAACTGCGTCCGACTGGTGAAACTGAACAAGCAATGACGACGGACGAATCAGGCGACAAATCGACTGACTTTACGGAGACGCCGTTTTCGGTGTCGGTGAACCGGCTTCAGGACGCGGTCGTTGTGCGGCTGGTCGGGTCGTGCACCATGGAGCACGCCGATCGGCTGACCGATCAACTCGTCGAAATCGCGTCGCAGCCAAAGCCGCTGATCGTCGTGGACATGGCGGGGCTGGATTTCATTGAGTCCACGGGGCTGGGCGGGCTGGTTTCCGGCTATCTTCGGGCGCGAAAGAACGAGGGAGAAATTCGGCTGGTCTCGCCACCGCCGTTTATCCATCACCTGTTGAAACTGACGCGGCTTACGCAGTTGTTCCAAGTATTTGACAACCTGCAAAAGGCGATTGAGCAGCCCTAAATTCTCGCCCCGGGGGGAATCCATATCGTACACTTGGCGGATGGAAAGGCAGGCCCGGATAAGGCCCATCGCCGCGATGAGGGGCGTGGTGTAGGGTTTGTCGGACCTTTAACTGAGACTGGGGCAGAATTCTTGGTGCCCGGTAATCGCATTACATATAATTGTGAGGGTGTGAACCGGGGGAGCGTTTGGCCGTTATGTAAGGGATGAGGGTGAAAATCCCGACAATCGGCGGTTGCCGCAATGTTTGCCGAAGGGCGAGTTATTCGGCGGCGGTCGATGAATATGGGGTCCAGCGAGCGGCTCCAGACGAATCCAAGTTGCCGGGAAGGCCGAAGAAGTCGATGCGGGTGCAAGGTGCCCGTTTTTTGGAACAGGAGCATTCATGAGTCCTTTTAGCATCACTCGACGCCGGACGGCCGTATTTCTTCTATCAGTGGCCGTGGTTGCCACAACGAGCGTGGCATGGGCCGAGCCGAACGAACCGCGATTGGCGTCCGGGGATGCTCGCGAGCTTTGGCTCAAGGGGTCTGATCTCATTCTCGCCGGGGACTTTGCCGCGGCACTGCCGGCCCTTGAGCGGGTGGAGCGGATTGAGCCCGGGAACAGAGAAGTTGTTTCGGCGATTTCATGGATGAAGGAGGCCAAGTCGCTGGAGGCGAGTCGGGAGCGGCTTCGAAGCCGCACTTACGACTACTACGTTGGTAAGGCGAAGGAAATGATCGTCGAGGCGAAGGAAGCCCCGACGGAGAAGGCCAAGTCCGACAAGTCGACGAAGGCGAGCGACAAGTCCGACAAATCGGCGAAGGTCAAGGCCAAGGCGACGCGGCCTCCGTCTGACGAGATGGATGAGGCGGCCGGCGCCGGTCTGGATAAAGAAGAAGAGGACGTCGACAAGGACAGTCCGGGCTACAAGTGGAGCCGCGCGCTGAGCTATGCCCTGGGCGCGATGTATAACGCCAAGAGCGAAGATGAGTTTCGCGAGGAGAAGTGGCTCGGCGAGATCGTCGAGCACGTGCTCGCGGAAATAGAGAGTCATCGGGGCAAGAACGAGTGGTCGGACGCCCTGGTGCTCTACAGCTATCTGAAGACGCTCTATCCCGACGAGACGAAGTATTCCGACGGTTACAAGTTCTGCGCCAAGCGCGCCCACCTTGATTTTGTCTATGGTCCGAAGTCGAACTGGCGGACCGATCTGCGGGATGTCACGCCCAACACGATCGGGCAGATCCTCGATCGCATGGACGAGGACTACGTGACGGAGCCCGACTTCAAGAAGCTCTGCTCGGAGGGTCTGGATCACCTGACTCTTCTGGCCGAGGCCAAGAGCATTTCCGAGACCTTTCCGACGCTGGGCGATGATGACCGGGTCAGCCACTTCGCGGCGCGCCTGCAGGGGTTGAAGCGCAGCCGGGTCGAGCCTCGTGCGTCGCTTCGGGCAAAGGATGTGACGTCGCTGTTCAGCCGAGTCCTGGCCGCGAACCGGGAGAGCGGGCTGAATCTGCCGGAATGCGTGCTGGTGGATGAGTTTGTGTCGGGCATGCTCGAGCCGCTGGACGAGTTCACGTCGGTGATCTGGCCGGCGGAGGTCGAAGAGTTCAACAAGCATACGCGCGGCGAGTTCGTCGGCGTGGGGATTCAGATCACGCAGGATATCGGCAAGCACATCCGGGTGGAGACGCCGCTGGAAGATTCGCCGGCCTACAGGGCGGGGATCAAGCCGGGTGACATGATCCTGGAAGTCGACGGCAAGAGCACGCTGGAGATGACGATCAACCAGGCGGTGACTTTCATCACCGGCGAGGCGGGCAGCCGGGTCAAGCTGACGATCAAGGACCCGGTGACGGAGGTGACCCGCGACTACTCGCTGGTTCGCCAGCAGATCAAGCTGAGAACGGTGCGCGGTCATACGCGCGACGACGGGCGACCGACGGGTTGGGACTTCATCATCGACCCGGAGCGCAAGATCGGCTACGTCCGCGTGAGCGGGTTCATGGACAAGACAGTTGAAGACCTTGAGGCAGCGCTGGAGCAGCTTCGGGATGACGACTGCAACGGTCTGATTCTCGACCTGCGCTTCAACCCGGGCGGCCTGCTGACGAGCGCCGTGAAGATGTGCGAACTGTTCCTCGGCGAGGACGAACCCATCGTGAAGACGAAGGGTCGCAGCCGGCAGCAGAACATGGAGATCACGTCGAAGCACCCGAACCGGGACGGCGAACTTCCGCTGATCATCCTGGTGAACGAGTACAGCGCGAGCGCCAGCGAGATCGTGGCCGGGGCGCTGTCGGGCCTGAAGCATGCGTGCATCGTCGGAACGCGTTCATTCGGCAAGGGCAGCGTGCAGAACCTGATTCCGATCGCGGACAATCGGGCTTACCTGAAGCTGACGACGGCTCACTATTACGTTTATGACAGCGACCTGCCGGGCGATCCGTGGTATTGCCTGCATCATCTGGACGGGGCGAAGGAATGGGGCGTTGAGCCGCACGTCGTGGTGAAGGTGATTCCGCAGGAGACGTCGAAGATTCTGCGACTTCGCCGGGAGCGCGACCTGCTCAAGGGCAAGGGCGGCGAGTCGATCCCCGAGGAAGTTCTAGATCGACGGCCGACGAGCCAGCCGGACGACGAGAAGCTGCCGGAGGATGAGAACCCGGACGTCGATCCTCAACTGGAAGTCGCGCTGAATTTGATGCGGGTGAAGTTGATCTCGCATCAGCCGTGGGCGATGCCTCCGCGGCAGGTTCGGACGGCGGCGCGGGTGGGCGGGAAGACGCTGGATAAGGAGTCGGTCAGCCGATAATCTGAAACTGACGAATCCCGCGTGGGGCCGGCTTACGGCAGGATGGGCACAGGCTATTGGCCTGTGCCACACATGATGATTTCAATTCGACGGTCGGCAGCGGCGTCGACCGTTCCGCATTTCAACCTTCCGTATTAGAACTTGAACGAGTATTGAAAGTAGAGCAGGTCGGCGTCCTGGCTGGGCCCGGTGGAGCGGATGTAGTTGTTGCCCCAGAAGTGCGAGTAGCCAAAGAGCAGCGACGTGTGGCGGTCGAGCGTGACGCCGATGGTGAGGTCCAGCTCGTTGCCGACGTCGTGACCGGCGTTGCCGAGGGGGTCGCGCCGGGTGATGCCGCCGCCGGAATTGTAGAGGGCGTCGCGCACCTCATCGTTCCAGAAGGTGTACCAGGCGAGGCGCGTCGTCACCTTCTCATGCGGCTTGGCGGTCAGGTTGACGTTTGAGGCCAGGACATTCTGTCTGCCGAAGAGGTCGAGATAGCCCAGGTGGGCATGGCCCAGCGGGAAGAGCTGATTTGCCGTTTGGTGCATCCGGTCGTTGGGGTCCTCATCGCCGCTGCCGAAATCGAAACCCACACCGAGGCGCGGGCTCCAGGGCACCTTCGCCGTCCAACCGGCATCGACCGCGGCGAGCCAGGCCTGAATCGTGTCGCCCGCGAACTTGCCCCACTGACCGGCGAGCTCGCCGTCGTAGTCGAACTGGCCCTTCTTCCCGCCGGCTCGCCCGCCCATGGTGAAGAGCGACAGGTCGCCGACGCGTCCGTTGGCGTTGGTCAGGTCACCGGTGTCGCGCAGGGCGAAGAAGTAGTTCTCGATGTAGTGATCCTTGAAGCCCTTGTACCTGGTGTAGATGCCGTAGAAGTGCTGCTCGGCGCGATACTCGTCGAGCTTGCGGTTCAGGCCCTCGGAGAGGTCGATGACGATCGGGCGCATGTAGAAGAAGTCGATGTCGAATTTTTCGCTTTCGTAGAAGAGCTTGACGCCGTCAAAGCGCCGCCGGGTATTTGACCAGTCCAGCGGGCTGACGAATCGCTCCCTGCCGTAGGCCAGTTCCTGCCGGCCAAAGCGCAGAGTCAGCGGCACGTCCTCCCCGAAAAAACGCAGATCGAAAAAGGCCTGATGGAAATCGAACCGGTTTTCGTGGACTGGCAGGAGCGGGAGGTCACGATCCTCGATCATGGCGTTGATGCCCTGGACGAAAACGCGGGCGAGTTTTCTGTAGTGCACATCGACGTGCAACAGACTGCGGTGGAGGAAGTAGGTGTCCTGGGCCGGCTCGCGGCTGCCGAAGGTGGTGTTGGTCTCTGCTTCAAGCCGACCTCTGATCTCGCCGCCGATGCTCAAGGTGAGATCGTCGGTGATGTGCATTCGCTTGATGGGGTCGAAGAGATCCTTCTGATAGCTGCCCTCGGGGCCGTCGAGGTAGCTGTAGTCCTCGTTATATCGAAGATCGAGATATTTCGGCGGCGTTGGAGGCGCGGGCTGTGTCGTCGGCTCCTTTTCGGCGGGCTGAGTGGTTGCCGTCTCGGCGGCGACCGGTGGGGCCGTGCCTGATGCCTGGCCCAACGCGGCGTCGCTCGCTTCATAGAAGGTGAGGAAAACAACAGCGACGACTCCGATAAGAGTGCGCGATTCGCCCGAGGCGATCATCACATGAGGCCGAACGCCGCGGCAATACTTTCGAGGAATGGCTTGACGAATGCGCCGAAGACTGAGTCGACGATCGCCTTGAGCAAGACTCCGACACTGTCGATGAACACTTTGAGAAGCTGGTCGCCTGGTGACATGAGTGCTTGGTCTCCTGAAATAGTTGACCGGTATATTATGATGCATAGTCCGCTCGTGAAAAGTCAGAATTGTCGATCACGGGCACATGGCACTGCCCGCATCTGATACGCTCGGGGTGGGTACACCTGATTTCCTCTCTTGCCGCGGGCCCCGTGTGACATGCGGCGCAGTTTTCCCTCATGAACACGGCATGCGGCATGGTCGGCGGGGATATTTCGGTCGCACGGCGGCCTTTGCGGAGGTCTTGACGAAGCGGCTGGAAGCCATTTTCGACAAAAACCCCCTTTTCATCGGCATAGACGTGGCATTGCTCGCAGCGGGTGAAGACACCTGGATTCGGACTGGTGGTATGCGGCATGGGCGGGGCAAATCCCATTTCTCCGAACTGTATGCCGACCTGGGTGTGGCAGGAGGTGCAGTTGGCCCCCATTCTCATGTGCGGAATCACCGGTGGCGCGCCGTCGAAGGCCCTGCGCAGGGCGCGGACCTGGGACCAGCCTGCGGTCGCCTGTGCGGCAGGGACCGGCGCAGCGGTTCGGCTCGCCGAGGGCTGCTTATCGCAGCCGGTGACAAGAATCGCCACCACGCCGGTCAGTGCGAGCAGCCCGGCGCGCGCCACGAGCCCGGGCAGAGCCGGTGGGCGAATCATGTTCGTTCGACTCTCACTGCGCATTTCTTGTAGTCCGGCTGCTTGCTGATGTTGCACATCGTGTCCAGGGTCAACCAGTTGATCAGCTTGCCTTCATCGAAAAAGGGGACGAAGACGGTGCCGCGCGGGGGCTTGCCGCGGCCGTCGATGGCCACGCGGAGCTTGAGTTCGCCGCGGCGGCTGACGAGCTTGACCCAGTCGCGGGTCTTGACGCCCAACTCCATGGCGTCGGCGCGGTTCAACTCGACGTAGGCGCTGGGCATGGCCTGATGAAGCTGCTTGACGCGCCGGGTCATTGAACCGGAGTGCCACTGCTCCAGCACGCGACCGGTACAGAGCCAGAATGGAAACTCCTTGTCGGGTATTTCGGGCGGCGGATGGTACGGACGGAGCCAGATTGCGGCTCTTTCGCCGTAATCGTGGGCTTTGTAGAAATGGACGCCTTTGGCCTTCTTGACATAGGGGTCGTGGCCGGCGGCGTAGCGATAGTCCGTTTCCTTGCCGTCGACGACGGGCCACTTCAGGCCGCGCGTCGATCGAAGCTGGTCGTAACTGGCGAGGTCCTTTCCGATGCCGAGGCCGAAGCTGCGATACTCCTCGAACATCGGCTTATGCCAGTCATCCTCGGGCCACGGGAAGAGATGGCCCATGCCCATGCGTTTGGCGACCTGGATGATCTGCCATGCGTCTTCCTTTGCCTCGCCGGGCGGATCGATCAGCTTGTCCCATTGCTGGGTGCGGCGTTCGGAGTTGCCGAAGCATCCTTCGCGCTCGACCCATGCGGCCGCGGGAAGGATGAGATCTGCGACGTCGGTCGTGGGCGTGGGATAGATGTCGCTGACGACGATGAAGCGGCCGTCGCCGGGGGTTCGCTTGAAGCGATGGAGATTCGGCAGGGTCACCCAGGGATTGGTCGTTTGTATCCACAGGGCTTTGAGGTCGCCGCGGGTGAGGGCGCGGAACATGTCGACGGCGTGATAGCCGGGCTTGGGGTTGAGGGCGCCCTCGGGCAGACCCCAGATCTTCTCGGCCTTGGCGCGATGCTCCGGGTTGGTGACGACCATGTCGGCGGGCAGTCGGTTGTTAAGGGTGCCGACTTCGCGGACGGTGCCGCAGGCGGCGGGCTGGCCGGTGATGGAGAAGGGATTGCTGCCGGGCTTGCTGATCTTTCCGGTGATCAGGTGGAGATCGGTGATGAGGTTGTTCATCCAGGTGCCGCGATAGTGCTGGTTGACGCCCATGCACCAGAGGCTGACGGTGCCGCGGGTCTGATCGCCGTAGATGTCGGCGAGCGTCTCAATTTGCGCGACGGGGACGCCGCTGATCTTGCTGACGGCCTCGGGGGTGTAGTCGTCGAGGAAGGCCAGCAGATCGTCGAAGGTGGCGTCGCGCGGGGTGTCGGCGAAGGTGTAGTGCTCGGCCTGATCGCCGAAGCAGCCGTAGCCGATCTTGTCGACGTCTTCCTCGCCGCGCATGAAGACGACGTTCTCCTTGATGAAGGCGGTGTTTATTTTGTTCTTCTTGCAGAGGAGGTGGAGGATGCCGTTGGCCAGGGCCAGATCGCTGCCGGGAATGAACTCGACGTACATGTCGGCGTAGTCGCTGGTCGGCGTACGGCGCGTGGCGAGGTCGATGATGCGCGCGCCGGGGCTTTGACGCTTGCGTTCGAGCATTCGAGAAAAGAGGACGGGATGCATCTCGGCGGCGTTATGGCCCCAGAGGATGAAGTCGTCGCCGTACTCAAAGTCGTCGTAGCAGCCCATCGGCTCGTCGCTTTGGAACTGGGTGACGAAGCCCATGACGGCACTGGACATGCACAGCCGTGCATTCGGCTCGAGGTTGTTGCTCTTCATGCCGCCCTTGACCCACTTCAAGGCCGCATAGCCGTCGAAGATCGTCCACTGGCCGGAGCCGTAGACGCCGATGGAGTCGGGACCGGTTGCATCCAGGGCCTCTTTGAACTTTGTGGCGATGAGGTCGAGGGCTTCGTCCCAGGAGATGCGGCTGAGCTTGCCGTCGGAGCCGCGGCGCATGGGATACTGGAGTCGATCGTGGCCGTAGAGCATGCCTGGGAGGTGATAGCCTTTGACGCAGAGGAGGCCCCTGTTCACGGGGCTGGCGACGTCGCCGCGAACGGCCATGACCTTGCCGTCGTGCACGCCGACTTCGACGCCACAGCCGGTGCCGCAGTATCGGCACGGGGCCTTGCCCCAATTCAGGTCGGAGGGAGAGATGCTGCCGGGTTGTGAGGCGGCGATCCGACCCGCATCGCGCTTCTGGTCGCAGGAGAACGCGGTGATGCCGTAGGCCCCGGCGGCGGTCGTGCCGAGGATCGTCAGGAAGTCTCGTCGGTCCGGTTGCTGCATGGCAATCACCTCCGCCGCAATGGCCCGGCGGCCTTGTTGGGAGACTACGAGTCCGATCCCGTCGCGTAACGAAGCTTGCGGTCGGGCTCGGCCTGCTCGAGCCACTTGTGCTCCGGGCGGGCGAGAATCTCGTCGATCACCTTGTTGACGGCTTCGGCGGCGTCCTTCTTGCCGGTCTCGGCGGCTTGAGCGGTGATCTCGCGTGCCTCGGGAATCAGATGCATGTAGAAACGGTCGGCCACTTCAAACATGCCGTGCCAGTGGGTGTAGTCCGGGGCCATCATGGAGGCGCCGTGCCGGGCGCGACGGCCTTCATGATGCCAGAGATAGAACCAGGTCCATTCGATCTTTTCGTCGAACTGGGTCTTGGTGATCAGGCCGTTGTCCTGAAGGGACTTCATGATGGCGGTTCCGGGCTTGCCGAATTTCTCGTTGTAGAGAATCACCAGATCGTCGTACTGCTTGTAGAAGCCCGAGATGTAGTCGGGCGTGTGGCAGTGCGAGCAGACATCCTGCATATTCGCGCGTTTTTTCTGCCAGGTGTCGGCGATCAAGGCCTGCCGCTTGACGGGATCGGTCTCGGTCACGACTTTTCCGTTGACATCGGTATCGAGCAGGAGGCTGACCGGCGGCCGATTGGTCCAGGAAATGCGAATGCCGGGGTCGTGGGTGATCTTGCCCCCGTTTCTCGAATGCCCCGACATGTGGCAGGTGGCGCAGGTCGGGGCCTGCGAATAGTCCTTGCCGAGTACCCACTTGGTGGAATCGAGATTCATCTTCTCGCGCAGGTCGCGGTAGGCCACGCCGTGCTTGGACTCCTCGTAGATTTCCTTCTGGGGATGATCGGGGCCGAGGTGGCATTTGCCGCAGTTCTCCGGCTGGCGGGCGCGGCGGGGAGAGAAGTCGTGCCTGCTGTGACAGGCGCTGCAGGAGCCGAGGGAACCGTCGAGATTGAGGCGACCGATTCCGGTGTTCGGCCAGGAATCCGGGTGGAGGACCGGCTTGCCGTTTTGATCTTTCTTGATTTTGGCGACGGCATCGAGGTTGGTGGGCTTGCCGGTTGCGTCGGGCTTGAGGTCGTCGACGGTGATCTGGCCGCCGTCGGTGGAGACGAGGGCCACTTTGCTGCCGTGACACTGCTTGCAACCGACCATGGAACTGGCCATTCCGTTGACCTGGGTGACTTCCGTCATGCCGGGGGTCGGCGAATGCGGATTGAAGAAGCCGCGGTTGCCCTCGACGGTCTCGGCGAGAAAGTTGTCGAGCGAGGCGAGGATGTTTCCGGCGGCGGCGTGGTGGCTGTGTTCGAATTCGTTGAATTCCGTGGGGTGGCAGCGCGAGCAATCGCGCGGACTGACGACCGTGGCGATCAGGACGCCGTAGTGCTGGAACCCATCTACATCCGCCGGGTCAGCCTGGTGACACTCGACGCAGCCGACGCCCTTTGCGGCGTGGGTGCTGCCGCGCCAGTGATCGACGATGCCGCGAGTCGATTCGGTGTGACAGGTGATGCAGTCGCGGCTGGACTCAGGAACGATGGTGAGCAGGGTTGACATGGGCATTTCTTCCGGCGTCAGGCCCTTGCGCGTTTCCAGTTCCGCAACCATGATGAGGGCGACGCAGAGCGCCACACCGAGGATAAAAACGACGATCCGCTTCGTATTGAGCGACATCAGACCATGGCCTCCCAGACGGTGAGTATCAAAAAGAGGACGAACGCGACGATGCCGACATAGACGCCGATGTCCTTTTTGGGCGCGAGCCGTTCGAGGACGGCGTCTATCCAGGGCCACAGGACGATGACGCCCACCAGAGCGCCGGTGAGGATGACGGCGGTATTCAAGCCCATGAGCTTGAGCATTCGGAACTGAAAGAAGAAGTACCACTCCGGCTTGATGTGCTCGGGGGTGACGAGGGGATTGGCCTTTTCGTGGAGGGTGGCCGGGAAGACAAGCGACAAGAGGGTCAGCAAAAAGAGGAGCAACGTACCGATCATCAGCTCGGTGATGATGTGATCCGGGAAGAAGCTGAACGGCTTGTCTTCACCCTTGCCCTCGATAAAGCGGCCATGCCGGATCGCTCCGTAGACGACGCTGACGGCGAGGATCACCGCGGCGACGATCCACGTGATCTGATTGGCGGCTTCATTGACGGCGAGATCGAAGACCAGCTTGCCCAATGCGAGGATGGCGATAAAGAGCCACAGCATCAGGCCGTAGGTGTGGCCGCGATGGAGCAGGACGGCCGTCGTGGCGAGCAGCGCGGCCCCGACGATCCAGAAGATGCGACTGCTCTCGCTGGTCAGTTCGTAGGCGATCATCCGCACGGGCCAGGGATTCAAGGCCGCCATGGAGATCGCGCCGAGCGCGGCCAGCGCGACGAGCAGGGCCAGCAGCTTGACACCGGGCAGGGTCGATGCAAGGCGCACGCCCTCGGATTCCCTGGCTCGCGGGTCGTCGAAGGACAACTCGGAGACGCCATGAATCCTCAGGACGGCGATGTGCAGGCCGATCAGGAGGATCATCGTGACGGGGAGAATTCCGACGTGCAGCGTATACATGCGGGTGAGGGTGTTGGGGCCGATGTGATCGCCGCCCTTCAGGAAGGTGGCGAGGGCCTCACCGACCAAGGGAGCGGTAGCGGTCAGTTCGGTGGCGACGGTAATGCCCCAATAGGAGAGCTGTTCATAGACGAGCGAGTAGCCGGTGAAGCCCATGACGAAGGTGCAGAGGAGCAGGCCGAAACCGACGAGCCAGTTGAGCTGGCGGGGATGGCGAAAGGCGCACGAGAAGAAGACGCGGCACATGTGCAGCAGCACGGTGATGATCATCAGGTTCGACGCCCACTTGTGGATGCTGCGAATAAACCAGCCGAAAGGGACCGAGCTGGTGATGGCCGAGACGCTTTCGTAGGCATGATCCGGCGATGGAACGTAATAGAACGAGAGCAAGATGCCGGTCGTCAGTTGGATGAAAAAGAGGTAGGCAGGCGTGCCGCCGAGGGCGAACCACCATCGCTTGATGTGGCCGGGGACGGGCTCATTGGTGACTTCCTGCACCTTGCCCCAGTCGAGGGGGAGCAACTGCCAGAGTCGGCCGCCGGCGGAGCGAGCGTGGACCGCGCCGTCTGTCGAAGGGTTATGCGCCATAGCGGCCCTCGCCGGAGACCATGATCGACACCCAGCCGTTTTCCTTGTTGACGCGTACTTCGAAGCTGGAAAGATTCTTCTTTTCCTTGGCGGGCGGGCCGGAAACGGCGATGCCGTTCTTGTCGAAGACGCCGTTGTGACAGGGACAGAGGAACTCGCCCCTGTTGGCGTCCCAATGCACGCGGCAACCGAGGTGCGGACAGGTGCTGGAGAGGGCCTTGAAACCGGCGGCGGGGTTCTGGCGATCATCGGCGACCCGTGCGAGGGCGATCTCCTCTCCGCGAAGATCCTTGACGGTGATGCTGGCGCCGACTTTGAGATCGGCCAGCGTTCCGACGAACATCTCGCGCTTGGGCGTGTGCCGACGAAGGGGGACGAGGTACTGCAGAAAGTTCCACAGCCCCAGTCCGTAGCCGGCCGCGACGCCGCCGATCATGAGGGCCGTCGAGACAAAACCGCGCCGCGAGGGCGCTTCATTTCCGCGATCGATGGGGCAATGTTGATTTGAAAGATCAGACATGGCGAACGAAGGTTCTACGCCGGACAGTGGAATCGTTCAAGTGTCGACTGTCCGGAGGCGACCGCGCCGCCAATGTCCCCGGCAAACCGTATAAGAGTATATATATGTAGTGCGAACTTGCAACCGGCCCAGACGCTCAGGCACTAACGCTGTATGCCGGATCGGCGCGGCATGCGGGACTTGCGACCACCCCGCGACGGGCCATTTCCGCCGACGATTTCGCTCAGCGCTGTCTTCATCAACATGTTTCGAAAGCCCTGCGAGACTGGCTTCCACACCTCGTGCATCGGGCAGGCCTGCGCATCGGTGCACTGCGGCAGCCCGAACGGGCACCGGGGGCCCTGTCCGACATCATCGAACGCGGCAACGATATCAAAAAGCGTCAATTGCTCGGCCGGCCGCGCGAGGACGAAGCCGCCCCCCCGCCCGCGAGAGGAATGCAGCATGCCTGCGCGAACAGCGAGCCGGAGAACGGTGGACAGATAGGGCCTGGGAATGGCGGTCGCCTTTGCGATCTGCCGGGCGAGGATTGGTCCATCCTCTGACGCGATGGCGACCATTGCTCGGATCGCATACTGGGCGGTCTGCGAGATCATGCGGGGCTTCATCTCCCGAAGACGTTACGCCGGTCGTCATGTTAGCCCGAGATGGTCTGGGATACACGCGCGGGGGAATGAGCATTGAGGGTGATGCGGGCGTCCGTGCCGGATTTGGTTGATATGACCTGCATCTTGGGAATCCTGCCGGGGGGAAAGCGCGAGGCAGCGTCTGCGCGAGGTTTGTTCCTGAGCGACACCTCGTGATTCCCGCGCGAGCGCGGAGCTAGTATACATGAATGGAGGCCGAACCAGCCGGGTCTCGCGAGGAAGCGCACGATGTCAGCCGGGAGAAGTCGAGCAATCCGAAACCTCATGCCTCGCGGCCCGATCCTCATGCCGCAGATCATGGGCCTGAAACCTTACGATCGAGGCTCGATTGTGGGTCCTTTTTCATCCAAAAACCACCCGAAATGTGCATCGCCCCAACTCGTGCCCGCCACGAGTGTTGGCACGGTTCCAGAGGACCTTGTGTCACTATATGTCACCTTGGATTTGGGCTCGCCGCCGGTCGAATTTCAGCCGCACATGATCGCTGGAAGGCCGCCCGGACTGGAAGTCCGGGGCTCGTTGTGGGCGGCGCTTGTCAGGCAAACGCGCCGAGTCTCGACGTTTGCGCGTTGGCGTGCGAGGATGGGCGATCGAGCATGATGGCGAAAAAAGACCATACAAATTCCACGGCGAACGGCGACGGAAAGGCTGAGCGGCCCTTCGTGCTGCTGCTCGGCACGACGGCGGCGGGAAAGTCGGCCGTAGGGCTGGAGCTGGCCGATCGGATGGGGGCGGAGATTCTCAGCGTCGATTCGATGCAGGTTTACCGGCGAATGGACATCGGCACGGCCAAGCCGACGGCGGGCGAGCTGTCACGCGTGCGACACCACCTGGTCAACGTCGCCGAGCCGAGCGAGGCGTTCAGCGTTGCCCGATTCGTTCAGATGGCGGACGCGGCGATCGGCGACATGCGCGGGCGCGGGCGGGCAGTGCTGGCGCAGGCGGGGACGCCGCTTTATTTGATGGGCTTGATGTACGGGATGTTCGACGGGCCATCGGCGGACGAGGGCTTTCGCGTCGCGCTGCGCGAGCGGGCGGCGCGCGAGGGGACGGCGTCGCTGCACGCGGAGCTGGCGAGGGTCGATCCGGCGGCGGCGGAGCGGATCCACGCGAACGACGTGAAGCGCATCGAGCGGGCCCTGGAGGTGTGGCACCACACGGGCCGACCGCTGTCCGAGCAGCAACAGCAATGGTCGGCGGAGTCGATGCGCTATCCGGCGACGGTGGTGGGCATTCGCCGGGAGAAGGAGGAGAACTCGCGGCGGATCAATGCGCGGGTGCGGGAGATGGTCGAGGCGGGGCTGGTGGAGGAGGTGCGGAGTTTGCTCGCCGAGCCGGAAGGGATGAGCCACCAGGCGCGGCAGGCGGTGGGCTACGCGGAAATCATCGAGCACCTTGAGGGGCGCTCGACGCTGGAGGAAGCGATCGAGCAGATCAAGATTCACACACGGCGGCTGGCGAAGCATCAGCGGACGTGGTTTCGCAAGTTCCCCACCGCGCGGTGGATTGATGTGGGCGAGGATGAGCCGGCGAAGGCGATCGCCGAGCGGGTGGCCGAGGCGATCTTGCAGTCGCCGTGAGATTCTTGCGATGGTGTGACGAAGGGCCCGCACGTCACGAAATAAAGCAAGCGGCGTCGCACCATGAGTCATGATGCGACGCCGCTGTTGCGAATCTAATGATGACGATCCGACGTGGGTCGGTTCGTCAAAGCGGGGCTTAAGCCCGGCGTCGACGTCGCTTGGCGACGACCAGACCGAGAACGCCCAGCGGCAACATGGCGCCGGCGCCCGGGCCGCAAACGCCGCACGGAATGCCAAGACCGCCGCCGACTTCGTTGCAGTCGGGAATGCCGTTGCCGTTGAGGTCGGTGTCGGGCACGCCGCAACCGCAGGCGCCGGGGCTGGTCTTGAGGGGATCGTTCGGGCAGCCGTCCTGATCGTCGCCGACGCCGTCATTGTCGGAGTCGGTTCCGTCGGGATTGAGCTGAGCGAACGAACAGCCGTCAGCGTTGACCGGAGCGCCCGCGGCCGTGCCCGGGCAAACGTCCATGCAGTCTTCGACGCCATCGGCATCGGCATCGACGGGTGTTCCGAGGAAGTTACTGGTGTCGACCTCGCCGGTGGAGGGGGTGGCGGCGCCGAAGAAGTTCATCATGCCGTTGATGCGGTGGGCGGCGTCACCCGCGGTGTTGACGATGCCGGTGGTCGTCCCGGCGAAGTCGTTCTGGTTGATGTTGCAGAATGAGGTGTCCTTAATGGTCTTTACGCGAACGCCGGTCGCACTGCCCGTGAAGCAGTTGTTGAAGACAACCACTTCGGCGGCGCTGTCGATGTCGTCATTGAAGTACAGACCGCTCATGGCCCCGGCGCCCTGGAACTTGTTCTCCAGGACGTTAAAGCGGCAGCCCCAGACCTGGCCACCCATGAAGAGGCCATGCACCGTGAAGGCGCTGAACGTGTTGCCCTGGAAGGTGGCCGTTGAACCGGACGCGACCTCATAGGACGGATCGTAGTAAATGCCGTAGCCCGAGCCGTGGAACAAGTTTTTCTTCACGTCCAGAGTCCCACCCTCATCGGTGTCATCGTTGATATACAGGCCTGCGTTGGAATAGGTGCTGGTCGTGTTTCGGTTGATCTCCAGGCTGCTGCCGGAGTCAGCCGAGTAGTTGGTGTAGATGCCGTAGCCGGTGCCGGTACCCGTCTCGACGAGCATGTTGTCGTTCGTGAAACCGTGGCTGCCGTCCGTGATTCCTTCCATGTAAATGCCGTAGCCGGACTGCCCGGCGCTGCCTACGCCGGTGACCATGTTCCGGGAGATTTCCTGAAACGATCCGTAGTCGGCGTAGTCGTTGACATAAACACCGTATTGGCTGCTCGCCCCGGGAAATATCATGGTGATCTTATTATCGACCACGCGGAGCTCGCTGCCATCGTCCACGCCATTTATGTAGATGCCGTAGTACTTCACGCCGCTGATGGTGTTGTTCGAAATGAGGCCCATACAGCCGTAGTCCACTTCGCTGCCGATATCGATGCCCTCTTCAGCACCGGTCGCATGAGCCGCAAACGTATTGTTGCTCAACGTCGTATTGCTGCCGTCGTAGGCAAGGTAATCAATGTATGCGCCGTAGGTCGTGAAACCGTTGAACGAGTTATTGGTGATCGTGTTGCTCGTGCCGTCCTGGAATCCACTGCTGCTATAGAAGCCGTACTCCGCACCGCCCGATGCGGCCGTAAACGAGTTGTTATTGAAGATAAACGTCGCACCATCGTAGACTTCGTCGTTGTAGAACCCGTAGTCGGTCCCACCGTTTCCAAAGCCCAGCACATTATTGTTGACGACCGAGACCCAAGCGCCATCATAGGCTTCGTCCAGGTAGATGCCGTAGTCAGCACCGGTCGAGTGCGCCGTCATATTGTTGTTCGAGCAGGTCAGCCGGCTGTCATGATAGACTTCGTAAATGTACAACCCGTAATTCGTGAAGCCGGTAAACGTATTACCGTCGATCACGGTCTCGCTCTGATCGTAGGTGTAGTCTGAATACAGGCCGTAATCAGCACCGGTCGTCGCGAGAGCGTTGAACGTGTTGTTCGAGATCGTCGTTCGGCTGCCGGCCTCACAGTAACTGTGGTAAATGCCGTAGGTGTCAAAGTTGCTGGCCGTATTGCCGGAGACAACGCCGACCGAGCCGTACTCGGGACCGTAGAAATAGATTCCGTAATCGGCGCCGCCGGGATGGCCGGTCAGCGTGTTGTTCTGGATTGTGCTGGTCGATCCGGCGTAGGGATAGTCCTCATAGATGCCGGCGTAGTCGAATCCGCTGATCTGGTTATTCAGAATCTCGGTGTGCGAGCCGTACTCGGTTTCGCAATAGATGCCGTAGCCGCTACTGCCCCCGATCATCGCGATCACGTTATTCGTCGCCGAAAAGCTGGAGCCGTATTCCGGGTAACCCTCGTAGATCCCGTAATCCTTCACGCCGGCGATGTTGCAACCGTTGACGGTCGTGATGCCGCCGTACTCAGTGTAGGTATAGATTCCGTAGCTGGCCGTCGTGCCGTTTCCATTCAACAGGCAACCCTGGACGTTGATCGTGCCGCCTTCGTAGGCATAGTCCATATACAGGCCGTCATCGCGGAAACCATTGACGGTGCAGTTCATGACTGTCGTGATGCTGCCGTGATTGGTCTCGTCGCCGAGATAGACGCCGTAGTCAAAGTTGGAGAAGGTACAGGCATCGATCGTGCAGGTGCTGAAGTCCTCGATGTCGTTGGCGCAGTAGAAGCCGTAGCTGCTCGACGCCGTTCCGGAGAAGCTGTTGTTCCGGACGGTGATGCGGCTCTTGAAGATCGAGGCGTGGAAGTAGATCGCGCCGCGGTTGATCTCGGTTCCCTGGTTATTGGTGATCTGAATCGTGGCGTTGTTCGCGGCGACGTTGTGGTTCAGGCCGCCGCCGGGATTCGAGAAGTGGAAGTGCATGGCGTCCTTGAATGAGAAGCCGCCGCCGTTCTTGCTGAACAGGTTGCTGTCGACGATCAGGGCGCCGCCGGTGATGTTCGGGTTGACGAGGATGCCTTCGTCGGTCTGATTACCGGTGAGGATATTGTTGATGATGCTGACGGTGCTGGTGCCGATGAGGTCGCCCTTGACGCGGACGGCGCAGTTGCCTGCGTGGGCGGCGCCTGCGGGACCCGGGTCCTTCTGGTCGATCGTGAAGCCCATTCCCACGCCGCCGAGGGTGACGCCGGATGCGGTGATGTCGACGATGGGGGTGTCGTTGTTGACGTTGCGCTCGATGATGGTGGCAGCGGCGCCGCTGGTTGACTGAACGATCAGGTTCGGCTTATTAATGTTGACGAATTCGCCATAGGTCCCCGGCGAAACGAGAATGGTGTCGCCCGGTGATGCCAAGTTAATGGCACCCTGGATCGTCGCTGACGAACCAGGTACGGTGAGCGTCGCCGCCTTGGTCGATTGCGAATAGAGCCCGGTCAATCCAACAGTCGCGACAACAACGGTAACAAACTTTCTGCACTGTCTCATCTAACTCACCTCAACGCTTAAAATGGGTCCAGGACCACAAACATTACTCAAACAAACATTTCTCAAACAAACATTACTCAATGGCGAGGAAAGGCAGTACGGGATTCGCATTTCTCCCGCCTCCAGAGGGACATTCTACCCCGGTGACTTTGATTCTTAAAGCCAATTCCGGCCCTAAACGCAGCAGGGCGAATCGTAATTACTGCGCAGTATATAGGACGTTGAAGGATTACGAACTAACGTTACGTCCATGTTATCCCAGACATTGCATGGCTGCGGCAGACGGCTAAATGTGCTTCTTAATCTAGGACTTTCGGCATCACAAGCTGGGAGGCCGCATTCAGACCATCTCCCGAGCATTCAGCGGCGCACGAAAACGGGGCACGTTGTTTTCGGCCGCCGATTTTCGAGAAAACGCCTTTATGTCCCCCTATTTCCTGGGGGGATCGCCCTGGCTGTTGACTCCGCTTCCGGCAGCATAGAATCCCTGATGAATCCGGTGAAGCCGATTTGCCTCCGGCTCATAATTTAGGAACCCGAGCCCCGAAACAAGAGGAAGTCATCCATGATTGCCAGCACGGCAAAGTCCATCATTACGATTCTCCTTATCTCTTGTGGCGTCGCTGCCGCACAGGAGACGCCCGACAGGGGAGATAAGCCACCGAAGAAAGATCATGAGCGATCCTGTCTGCGATCTGACGGCACACTCGACGTCCGTCGGGCTACAAAGTGCCTCACTGAAGAACTCAGCCTAGATACGGACCAATCCGCATCCCTGAAAACCGCGATGGATGACTACAAAGGAAAAGCCCGTGAGCTGAGGCAGCAATACCGCCCTGCCGACGCGTTGCTCAACCGACTCCATACGATCCGCGAAGAGATTTCCGTCGCCCGTGAATCTAAGGACGAGGCAGCCATGGAAAAGCTGGTCGGCGAACTGCGCTCCATCCGTGCGTCCGAAGAGCAGCGCAAGTCGGCGATGTATGAAGGGCTCAGCTCCATGCACACTGAATTGCTGGGCAAGATCAAAACGGGACTTCGAGCCGATCAAATCACAAAGTTAAACTCAATTTGGTCCAACAGGATCGTCGCCCCCCGGGAGGGTCGAGCCGGCTTTCGGGGTCAAAAGCGAAGCGCTCAAGCGCTCAAGGCGATGGTCGACCGGCTGCCGGGGCGGACGAAGGATCAGGAGCAGCAGTTGGAGGAACTGTTCCGCGGACATATGGAGGCGGTCCGCGCGGCGGGCAGCTCGGAGGCCGAGCGCGAGAAACTGGTGGGCAAGCTGTACGACGACGTGATGGCGGTCCTGACTCCCGGACAGCAGGCGCGGATCGAGAAGGACATGCGGCGCGGGCGGAGAGATGTGAACATTCCCGACGATTCCGAGAAGGAAAAGCCGGACAGTCCGAAGCCCGAGCAGCCGTCGGAATGAGTCCGGGGTCAAGTCGGGGTTTTGGTTAGATCATTAACGACCATCACGCCTCAGGCCTGGGCGGTCTCAGCGGCGGCGATAACGCCCGGGTTTTAGGGATTGCGGCGCGATTGCGGCCTGGCGCTGCCGGACAAACCTTGCGTCTCCGTCCAATTGCAAGCAAACTGTTCTGAGTTCGCCGACGTATTAAGCAGCGTCGGTGGTCAACGGAATGGACACGCTTGTGAACCTATGGATGGGGAGCCTGCCGTCTTGAACCTTTTGCAACTTCTCACATCGGCGATGCCTGATTTCGTCGCGCCGGCCGGAACCGGGTCGATCGAGGTGCGCGACGTTTGCTGCGATTCGCGCGCCGCGTGCCGCGGCTGCCTCTTTGTCGCGCTGATGGGCAAGAGTGCCGACGGCGCGGCGTTCGCCTCTGAGGCGGTCGGCCGGGGCGCTGTCGCGGTGATCGCGGAAAGCGACATCCAGTTGCCGAAAGGCGTCGTATTTATCAAAGTTCCCGATGCGCGACTCGCGCTGGCGCATATTGCCGCCGTATTCACCGGACTATCTGAGGCACAGAAGGCCGGGGCATACCCCGCGGTGGGGATCACGGGCACCAACGGGAAGAGCACGACAGCGTATCTGGTTCGATCCATCCTTGCGGCCGCCGGACGGACGACCGCGCTCCTGGGGACGATCGAGTACGACCTCGTCGGGCGGAAGGTTGCCAGCAGTCTGACGACGCCGGATCCGGTGATGCTATCGCGGCACCTTATGGAGGCGCGCGAGGCGGGCGCGGATGCGTTTGTCATGGAGGCCTCGTCGCACAGTCTGGACCAGCGCCGAACCGACGGCATCCGGTTTTCGGCCGCCGTGTTTACCAATCTGACGCAGGACCATCTCGACTATCACGCTTCGTTTGACGAATACCTTCTTGCCAAGCGGCGGCTGTTCGACACGCTGGACCCTTCAGCGACTGCCGTGATTAACGCCGATGACCCTGTCGCCGATCGCATGGTTGAGCAGTGCCGGACGCGTGTCATTCGTTTCGGCATCGACTGTCCGGCCGACCTGATAGCCCGAATAACGAGCAGCGATCGGAGCGGCACGACTTTTACGATGTCGTTTGAGGGTCGCGAGATTGAAGTCACCACCGCGATGGTGGGCCGACACAACATTGCGAACTGCCTTGCGGCGGCCGGCGCGGGGATTGCGATGGGCATCGACTTCGACACGATCCGGCGCGGGATCGCGGGCCTGGCGAATGTTCCCGGTCGGCTTCAGCGCGTGGAGACGGGCGACCTGAGTTTTGATGTTTTTGTGGATTACGCGCACACGCCGGATGCGCTGCGAAACGTTTTAGCAGCCGTTCGACCGCTGACGCGGGGCCGGCTTTGCTGCGTTTTCGGCTGCGGCGGGAATCGCGATCGCACGAAGCGGCCGCTGATGGCGCGGGCGGTTGCGGAGCTGTCGGATTATTTCGTTATCACCAGCGACAACCCACGGAATGAAGAGCCGCTTCGCATCATTGAGGACATCGAGCGCGGGCTGGCCGCGAGCGATCAGGATCGCAAGACCACGATTCCGGATCGGGCGCTGGCGATTGCGGTCGCAGTGGGTCAACTGGCTCCCGGCGACACACTGGTGATCGCGGGCAAGGGTCACGAGGACTATCAGATCATCGGGACGACGAAGCACCACTTTGATGATGTGGAAGTCGCGCGCGAGGCCGTTGCGGGCAGGGAGGGCAAGGTCGATGCGACCGCTTACTCTGCATGAAATGGTGATCGCCATCGGCGGGCGGGTTTACGGCGAGATCACGATGCCGCGCGTTACGGGCGTCTCCACCGACACGCGTACGCTTGCGGCGGGCGACATGTTCTTCGCGATCAAGGGTGAGACGCACGACGGGCACGCATTCATCAATACGGCGATGGAAAAAGGCGCGGCTTCGGTCGTGGTCAGCGATCTCGACAAGGTCGACAAGCCGCACCTGGCTACCGGGCGCATCGTTCAGGTGCCAGACGTCACCGCGGCGCTGGGCCGATTGGCGGGCTGGTATCGGCGGCAATTCGCCGCGCAGGTCGTCGCCGTCGTCGGGAGCAACGGCAAGACGACTACGAAGGACATGATCGCGGCGGTTCTATCGTCAAAGTTATCGGGGAAGTGGGCGAAGGCGAGCTTTAACAATCACATCGGTGTTCCGGTGACGCTGCTGTCGGTTGAGCCGGCGGATGAATTCGTGGTGGTCGAGATCGGGACGAATCATCCCGGGGAGATCGCGGCGCTTGCGCGGATCGCGAAGCCGGACATGGCTGTGATCACGAGCATCGGCGAGGAGCATCTCGAATTCTTCGGGGATGTGAAGTCGGTGGCGCGCGAGGAGTTTTCGCTGCTGCCCGCGATGGCGCATCGCGCTTTCGTCGCGCTGAGCACACAGGCGGCGACATATGCACCGTCGCCTTCACTGGCCAAAATCACGGCGCTGACGTACGGCATTGAGGAAGAGGCGGCGCTGCGGGCCACTCAGCTCGTGGCCGAGCCGGATGGGACTCGGTTTGTCGTCAACGACCGGAGCGAATACTTCGTCCCGGTCCTGGGCCGGCACAATGTCGTGAACGCGCTCGGGGCGGTGGCGATCGGGATGCGGTTTCGGATGTCGCATGAAGACATCGCCGTCGGGCTGCGATCGGTTTCGCTTCCGCCGATGCGGATGCAGCGTAGCATGATCGGCGATATCACGCTGATCAACGACGCGTATAACGCGAATCCGTCGAGCATGCGGGCGGCTATCGGGGTGGTGGACAGCCTTCCGACGCCGGGGCGCCGCGTGCTCATTCTCGGAGATATGCGCGAGCTTGGGGAGCAGTCCACGCGGTGCCATCAGGCGCTGGGGCAGGATGCCGGTCGCTCGACGGCGCAGCTGATCGTGGCGGTCGGGGCGCACTCGCGCATTGTCGCGGACGGTGCAACTACCACGGCAGGGACGACGAAGCGGATTTATGCGATGCCGACGGTCGAGGCTGCTGCGGAGAAGATCGGCGGCCTGCTTGAGCCGGGGGACATTGTGCTTTTGAAGGCCTCCCGCGGTATGAAGCTCGAGCGGCTCGTTCCGCATCTGGCGGTTTCCGGCACTGGCCGGAATCGGTCGGCCGCTGTCGCGGCGTCGGCCCGCGGCTCGTAGCGGCATCCTTGGGTGGTTGGCGAATGGCCGGGTCGATGCCGAACCCCCCTGCCGTGATGACGTTGTAGCGTTTTGACGTTTCCCTGCCGATGCATAAGTATCCACGGTGCGCGGCCCGTGGGCCGAGGGAAACGACAACCAAGATCGGGCATTTACTTTGATCTACGTCATCCTCGACCACTTTTACGGCAAGCAAGGCCACTACGGCTACGAAAACGCCCTCTTCCGCGCCATTATCGCTGTTCTGCTTTCTTTCACGGTTGTGTGGCTCTGTGCCCCGCGGGTGATCCGGCTGCTCATCAAGAAGCGGCTGGGCGACGTGCCGGACTTTGACCACAAAGCGCTTAACGAGCTGACGCAGCACAAGGCGAATGTTCCGACGATGGGCGGGGTCGTCATTCTCTTTGCCATATGCGTCTCGGTCCTGTTGCTCGCGGATATTCGCGTTTTCTATATTCACATGGCGTTCTTCTGTATGGCGTGGCTCGCGCTGCTTGGCGGGGTGGACGACTGGATCAAGCTGACGGCGAAGGGACGGGATGGGACGCGGGACGGGCTCAAGTTTTATCAGAAGATTCTGTTTCAGATTGCGCTCGGCGTGGTGCTGGCGGTCTTCATCTATAAGCGCGGGGCGGCGACGTTTGCGGATACGGGCCTGGAGACGTACCGCGTGCTGATTCTGCCGTTCGTGAAGGGCGACAAGGGCTTCGGCATCTTGCTGCCGCTCTCAGCGTTTTACGTCATCACGGTTCTCGTTGTGACGGGCTGGTCGAACGCGGTGAACCTCACCGACGGGATGGACGGTCTGGCGAGCGGATGCACCGCCCTTTCGTGTCTGGTGTTCATGCTGCTTGCGTACTCGGTGGGCGATGAGCGCGTCGCGGAGTATCTGCTTTATCCGCACATTCCGGAGGCGGGCGAGTTGTCGGTTCTCTGCGGCGCGATGATGGGAGCCTGCCTGGGATTCCTCTGGTACAACTGCCACCCGGCGCAGGTGTTCATGGGCGACACGGGCTCGCTGCCGCTGGGCGGGTTGATCGGTTACGTGGCGATCGTGATTCGTCAGGAGATTCTGCTGTTTATCGTCGGCGGCGTTTTTGTGATGGAGGCGCTGTCCGTGATGATGCAGGTGGGGTATTTCAAGATGACGAAGGGCAAGCGGATCTTCCGTGTTGCGCCGATCCATCATCATTTTCATCTGGGTGGGTGGACGGAAACGCAGGTGGTGACGCGTTTCTGGCTGTTGGCGGTTTTGTTTGCGGCCCTGGCGCTGGCGACGACGAAGCTGCGCTAGGCGGCTCGCGGGACCGAGCACTGAGAGGTCATCATGCCATTGAATGCTTCTCATTTGAACGATCGCCTGGCGGAAGTTCGCGCTTATCTCGACGCTCGCGGCGAGCGCGGGTGGGTGGCGATCATCGATCAGGCGGTTGCCGACAGCATCAGCGTGGCGTCGCTGGCGCGCAAGGTCCGCTCGTGGAATGGGGGCATGGGCTCGCTGAATGATGTTTACATCTGTCCTCAGAACGGCCACCAAGTGAGTGAAAGCGAAGTCTCATCCGCCAACGAGCATCTGGGCCAACTTGCGACGGCGCTTTTTACCGCCGCTGATGAGGCACTGCGCGATTAAGTCAGTCATTTGTTCGCCGACTGCACACTCAGGGCCTACCGGGCTGTGAATTGTGAGTGATGACTTGCGGAGCGTCGCTGGCTCTAGCGCGCGTTTTCCAGCATGATTCGCAGGCATGACGAAGACGGCGATCATCGCGGGCATTGATGAGGCAGGCTATGGGCCGATTCTCGGTCCGCTTGTGGTGAGCGCTTCGGCCTTTGAAGTACCGCTTGCCGTGGTGTCCACGAATCTCTGGCAGCACCTGAAGTCGTGCGTGACGTCGAAGGCGTCGGCGCGGGATTCCCGTGTGTGCATTCAGGACAGCAAGAAGCTTTACAAGCCGAACGACGGCATCGGCAAGCTGGAGCGGACGGTGCTTTCGGTCGTCGGGGCCGCGGGGGAAGTGCCGGAGAAGTTGCACGGGCTGCTGCGGCGCGTGGCTCCGGATGTGCCTGGGAAGCTTGCGGAGTATCCGTGGTATCGGGCGAGCGATCCGGCGCTGCCGCGCGAGGCGGATGCCGGTGGCGTGCGGCTTTCGGCGGGCATTCTACGGCGCGAGATGGAGGCGGTGGGCGTACGGCCTGTGGGATTTTTCTCGGAGGTGCTCCTGGAGGGGCATTACAACCGACTGGTATCCGGGACGCAGAACAAGGCCGTCGTGCTTCTTGGGCTGACGCTGCGGCTGATTCAGCGGATCAGCGAGGCTTATCCTTCGTCGCCGATTCATTTCTATGTCGATAAGCAGGGGGCACGCGATCATTACGCGAATCCGCTGCTGCGGGCGTTTGAGGGGCGGCATTTGCGGGTAATTCACGAGGACTCGGAATCCAGCGCCTATGAATTGACGCGCGACGCTTCGAGCTGGCGGGTGAGCTTTCATCAGTCGGGCGAATCGAAGCACTTGCCCGTGGCGCTGGCGAGCTGCATGAGCAAGTACCTGCGCGAAGTGCTGATGGGATGTTTCAATGAATACTGGGCCGGTCAGATTCCCGAGTTGAAGCCGACGGCGGGGTACTATCAGGACGGGCTTCGGTTCTTGAAGGATATCGGCGAGCGGGCGAAGGCCTTGGGGATCGAGCGCGAACGGCTGGTGCGGTCGCGATAATCACAATCAGGCGTGCTGAAGGACGGTTGGCTCGGACTTTGCGATTTTCGATTTTTCTCGCGCGATCGGAGCGGGGCCGGCGGGGGCGAGTCTTGCGGGATCGGCGAGAAGCTCGTCGATGGGCAAATTGCCGCCGAAGCTCTGGCGAAGGAATGACTCGTTGGCGGTGTTTTCGATCAGGCGGCGGATGAGATAGGCCATGCCGGTTTCGAGATTTCCGAAGGGCGAATAGACGCGAAGTCGCTGATTCATGGCGACGACGGCGCGCTTGAGGGGGTCTCCCATGCCGGTGAGCATTTGCAATTCGATGGTGTTGGGCGGGAGGCCAAGGGCCTGCTCCATGGCGAGCGCGGCGGCAATGGAGCGGACGTTGTGGCTGGCGAATGCGGGGCGAATGATGTCGGCATTTTGCAGCATGACGGCGCTGATGCGCTCGAAGCACGCGTCTGACTCATGCTTCCTCGAATAGACCGGGCTGGGAAGACCGCTACGCTGGGCGATTGCGGTTTCGGAATCCCAGTAGGCTCCCTTGACGAGGCGAACGGTGAGCGGGGTGGCGCGGCGCCTGGCCCAGGCAATCAGCTCGGCCATGTCGGCTTCGGCTTCGCGGAGATAGGCCTGAATGACGATGCCGCAGTCGGGCCAGTCGCGAAACTCCGGCTCATCGAGGACTTTCTTAAAGATGTCGAGGGTCAGGGCTTTGACGGCGTAGTGCTCCATGTCGACATTGACGAAGGCGCCGCGCTTCATGGCGGCGCGGAATACGGGGCGGAGGCGATCGAGGACGAGATTCGTGGTGGTCTCGGGATCGCCAGGACTAAAGCTGGCTACGATGCCGGTGAGCTTGATGGAGATATTTACTTTGGGGATGGAACCCCAGGGGGCCTGATCGAGAAGCGGGACGGTGGGCCATGCGGGGGCGACGGCGCCGATGGATTCGATGAGGTGGATGTAGAGACCCTGAAGCTCGCGGGCGACGGCGTCGGACGTGACGGTTTCGCCGAGGACGTCGAGGGTGAAGGTCATGCCCTGTCGGCGCATGCGGAGTACCGACTTGACGGCCTCTTCGGGGGTGCTGCCGCAGATGAACTGGCGAGCGGAAAGGAGACATCCGCGCCTCGCCGCCCACGCGGAGAGACCGGCGTGGAGCGAATCGCTGCTGCGGAAGCCAACGGCGAGTTTCAGGAGGAATGGGACCTCTTCGCCCTGGGTTGCTTCTTCGCCGAGATGCCGCTTGAGACAATCAGCCACGTCACGGCTGGTGGACAACGACGGCAAGGCCTCGATGAAGCGGAAGAGCCGGAGCTTGAGGCCCTCGTGGCGGGTCATCCACTGCATGGCCTGGGCCTGGGCATATTCGATGGAGAGCATCGGCGGCGCGGCGTCGTCGGCCCGCTCGAAGATTTCCTTGCCAATGCGGACGATCTCGCGTTCGAGCTTTCTGCGATCAATGGTGGACATGCGTTGCACGCTTAACCCCAGGACGGCGGGAGTCTAGCTTGGGGAATCGAGGCGGGCAAGGATTGCGAGCGGATGTGGTTGGGCGTAGACTCCCGCGCCATGTGCAATGAGATTTCAATGCGGGCCTCGGCTTGCCGGTTTGCGGTTGTCTTGGCGATTTGCCTGATCGTTACGGGTTGCGACGATAAGCGACGGCACGGTTCGGGGCAGGCTGCGGAATTCGCCGCGGCAGAGCCCCCACTGGCCGCGGACGCGCCGCCGGACGCGGTCTCCATGGCGACACTGGATGCGATTCGGCAGGCCCAGAAGAGCCGGGTCTACGGCCTCGGCTCGCCGGAGGCCAAGCGCGAGTACGACCAGGCGATGGGGACGCTGCGGAGTCTCGCGGCACGGGACGAGATTTACGAGCGGGTGAAGCTGAGCGGCTCGCAGACGATTCCCCGGGACATCACCGAGGACGGGGCCGTGACACTGAACATTGAGGCGTGGGTCTCGACCATCGCGCATTACGTAGATGGTTATCAGTTAAGCTCGATGGTCACGTCGATCATCACGCCAGATCAATATGCGAACAGCTACGTGAACGCGGAGAACCCGAAGGACCACGCGGTCATGGAGGAGATTCGATCGAGCGGTGTGACCAAGGAGGAGGACGTGCGGAAGGCGGCGGTTGCAAGGGGGGTTTGCCCGCCGATTACCGCGGGGATCGAAGTGCGGCTGAAGAAGGTAAACAAATCGTGGCGGGTTTTGAAGGTGGGGCTGGGGCCGGCGCGGGCACAGAGCACGAACATTGCGGCTCCGCCGGCGGCGGCTTCACAGGGTTCGCCCGGCTCTACTTTGTCGAATTAGTCCATATCCCACGACGAAACACATCGAATTCGCATTTGCGTCGAACTTAATATTTTTCGATGAAATGAGCGATGCGGACGCCGGCCCAGACGGCGGTGAGGCCGAGGGCAAGGCTGAGGGCGGCGTAGCCTATAGCGGCGAGGATACGCTGCGCCTTTCCGAGGTCGTAGATTTCCTGAGCGAAGGTTGAGAAGGTGGTGTAAGCGCCGAGGAAGCCGACGGCGATGGCCAGGCGAAGCCCATCGGCGGCGGCGCGTTCACGAAAGAGGGTGAGGAAGGCGGCGAGGAGGAAGCAGCCGGAGACGTTGACGGTGAGGGTGCCGTATGGAAAGTTTCGCGGGGCGGCGAAGGCGACGGCGGATGAGACGAAAAACCTGAGGATCGCGCCGACAAAGCCTGCAGCGCCGATGAAGATGGCTTGCCGCAACACGGCTATGTCACCTCGCTCCGAATGCCAGTTGCGGCGGAGCCGAACGGTAGCAGGCGGGGCGTCGCTGGTCCCAGATGTCGGTGACGGGAGTGTAGCGCTTGTCATCGGCGAGAGAGAGATCGAGCTCGACGGTGCTGCCGCCATCGGCGGTGCGCCACATGATGGCGCCATCGGGTGCAATGACGTATTGCACGCTGTCGGAGGCGATGAGGACGAAGACGCGGCTCTCGGCGGCGCGGGTGCGGGCGAATGCGTCGTCGGAGATGCGTCCGCGATAAACGAGGACCTGTGCCCCATCGAGTGCGGCGCATCGGGCACGGGGGAACTTGGGCAGTTCTGATGTCGGGAGGCCGGCGACGCGACCGCCGGCGACCTCGATGCTCTTGATGATCGCGTCGGCATCGGACTGGATTCGAATTGAGATCTTGCCGCCGGGATTGGCTGCGCGATACGGCGGCTCGGGCTGGGTCAGTCGCTGCTGGGTGGCCTCGTCCATTTCCGCGGGGCGACCGGGGGCGGGGTGAATCTCGGCATGGAGGAGGTGCTCGCCGCCGACGGGGGCCTTGGCCAGGACATTGCCGGCTGCATCGACGATCTGACTTTGACCGACGTATTCGAGCAGTTCGCCTTCGCGGCCGGCCTTGCTGGCACAGACGAAGGGAACGGCGAACTCCATCGCCCGGGCGCGGATCATGAAATCGGCCTGGACGTTGCGATAGGTTCGACGGACTTTGCTGGCGTTGATCCAGGCGGTGGGCTCGACGATGAAATCGGCGCCGCTGGAGACGAGGGCGTTGGCGATTTCCGGGGTTCGGGCATCGGCGCAGATCAAGAGGCCCATGGTGCCGAACTCGGTATCGAAAACGGAGAGGCTTTCGCCGGGGGTGAACCAGCGGTTGTCGCAGTCCCACAAGAAACTCTTGCGGGCGATGCCGACGAGATTACCGGAGCGATCGAAGACGGCGGCGCTGTTATGGAGCTTGCCTTTATTCTCTTCGATAAAACCGACGACGAGCCAGATGGACTGAGCGGCGGCGATTTTGGCGTAGCGATCGAGAACCTTGTCCATTCGCTCGATGTCGGGCTGCATGTAGCGTTCGATGGATTCGAGCCAGTAGGCGGGATAGGTCGTTTCGGGAAGCAGGAGGAGATCGGCGCCGGCATCGGAGGCGTGGTCAGCGAGACGATCCACCATCGGCCACACTTTTTCCGAATCGGAGAGTGTGGTCGCTTCCATCTGACCAGCGGCGACGATCATGGGGTATCCTCTTGTGTCTCTCATTACCCAACCAGCGGGCGGTGATCAATCATAGTCTAATGGACGGCATCGCGGCGTCCATTCTTGATGCCAGTGGGCACGCTCGGCGGCGATCGCATTGCCGGTCAGCGGGGAGCGTCGTATAATCGATCCAGGTCGTCCGACGTATTGAAAGCCTGCGCACGAGGGCGACCTCGCGGCGACTTTGGCGTTGCGGTCCGCGGCTCACCCGACATGGCCAAACTCGATTACTACGAAGTATTGGGACTTGCTCGCGGGGCGAGCGAAGCGGACATCAAGAAGGCCTACCGCAGGCTGGCCAAGGAATTTCACCCCGATCATAACAAGGGCAATAAAGACGCCGAGACTCGCTTCAAGGAAGTGCAGGAGGCGTACAGCGTGCTTTCCAATGCCGAGAAGCGCGCTCGATACGATCAATTCGGCCATGCGGGCGTCGATCCGCGATTTCAGGGAACGGGTGGGACGCACTGGTCGACGACGGATGGGACGACGTTTGATTTTGACTCGATCGCGGACATGTTCGACTTCGGCGGCGCTCGCGGCGGCGAGGAGTCGGTCTTCGAGCAAATTCTCAGGGGGCGGGGCGGAGTGCGGGTCCGGCAGCCGGAGCCCGCGTCGCCGCCGGGCGACGTCGAACATGCCGTGACGCTGAGCTTCGAGGAGATGCTCTCGGGGTCGACGCTCAATCTGGAGCTGTCGATCGGCGGGCGGACGAGCGAGACCATCGCCGTGCGCATACCGGCCGGGGTGCGCGAGGGCCAGCGGATTCGGGTGCGCGGCAAGGGGCGCAGCAGCTCGCGCGGCGCGGCGGGCGATCTTTACGTGGTGTGTCACATATCGCCGCACCGGTATTTCGAGCGGGTGGCGGACGATCTGCTGCTCGTCGTGCCGGTGACGATTGCGGAGGCGTCGCTCGGGGCGAAGCTGGACATCCCAACGCCGGACGGTGTCAGGACGGTGACGCTTCCGCCGGGAACGGCGAGCGGATCGAAGCTGCGGCTGACCGGGCTGGGTGTGCCGAATCCGAAGGGCGGGACGCGCGGGGATTTGTTCGCGGTGATCAAGATCGTTCCGCCGAGCAAGGCGACGGCAGAGCAGGAAGAGTTGCTGAAAAAACTGGGGGCGACGATGACGGAATCGCCACGCGATGGAAGATGGGATTAGGCATTCACGGCCGGCAGCGGCGCCGGGCGGAACAGTCGGACGACACGGACGGGCGAAGCCAGGTACGTGAAGCACATGCGACGCATCGGACCCGCCATCTTCGTCGCTGCGCTGATCTACGGGATTGCGCCGGATACGCAGCTTGCCGTCGGGCAGACGGCGATGGATGGTGTCGCCCCCGCGGCATCCAACGGTGATGACGCCGCTTCGCAACCGGTCTCGGCGCGGCGGGAGACGGAGCTACTACGGTGGCGGCAGACGTTTTTCTGGGGTGTGGTGCTGCTGATCGTGTTTGTGATCTCGGCGGGGGTCATCATTCGTTTTTCGATTCGGTATCGGCGCTATCTGTTGAGCGGAAAGAAGGCGCGGCCGACGCCGACGGAGGACGTTTGGAAGATGCATAAGCTGCCGGACGGGGCGGTTGATAAGATCGGTCAGGACGAAGATCGACCGGAGGATTAAGCAGCGCGTTTGGCGCAGCGAGTTTCCGCGCCGCCCACAAGGGGTGGCGCTACGGCGATACGGTCATCAGCAATTCGCGTATTTCCAATGCCTCGACTTGCCTTGGGCCATCCATTCGATGGCGGTGACGATTCGCTTCTGGCGCGTCTCGTCGCGCTTGGCCTCGGTGATCCACTCGACGTATTCCTTGCGGTGGCTGTAGGGGAAGGCTTCGAAGGCGGCGAGGGCCTTCTTGTTCTTTTTCATGGCGGCGACGAGGTCGGCCGGGGGCTTGACTGAGTTGGGATCCTTGCGGCCGCCCTTCTTTTTCGTGCCCTTTCGCTCACCGGCCTCGAAGGCCTCGTTGAGCTTCATGGCTTCCTTGATGTAGGCGATGAGGACCTTGTCCGGCGGGAGGTCTTTGAGGGAGGTGAGTTTGGAGTTGAAGTTGCCGGAGCACTTGCCGTTGAAGAGGCCGAGCGGGTCGCTGTGCTCCTGGCTGCGCCAGAGGCCCCAGGTGGCGTGGTTTTTGAAGGCGGCCATGCCGCCGAGCATGCCGTGATACATGAAGGCGGGGCAGTTCCACTTCATGGCCTCTTCGGCCTTGGGGCAGGCCTTATGAAAGACATCGCGAATTTTCTTGAGGATGGGCTTGGCGAAGTCGGCGCTTTTGGCGATGTAGGCGTCGACTTCTTTGATTTGGTTTTTCGTGGCCATGTCATTACCTCAACATATCAATTACGAATAAAGTGCGATCACGATCCACTCATTGGCCGGGCATGGAGGCCGCCTGATGCGAGATTTCATTTAGGAGTTGCCGGGCATCACCGCACTCATGGTGCCAGAGGGCCTCACCAAGAAGTTCGATGGCACGCGAACGGTCGCCGCGAACTAGTTGCGTCATGGCGCTCTGGACATACGCACGACACCTCGCGCGGCGAAGTAGATTCTCAGATTCCTGCGTTGGTACGAACGAATTGGCTTGTTCAAAAAAGCGAATTGCTTCATCGTAGTAACCGTCCTCCAACGCACATGTGCCGCGACGGATTGCGTCTCGCTGAGTCTGATCAAATGTGACTTGCGTTCTTAGCTCGCGGGTGGCCGAGTTGATTTTGATTGCTTCCGCGGTCTCCAATTCTATAAGGGTTCGATTGATGTCTCCCTGGAGGAAGTGTGACCTCGCCGACTCCATGGATTCAGCCCATCGGCTCGATATTCTCGCCTCGAAGTCCTCCGGAAGGCCGTCAATCCCAATCTTCTGTTCACGGACCTCTCGGACATCGGCAGAAGCAGGAGACTCGGACTTGGTATTAGATTGGAGGGCGGAGGGCCGCGTGCAACCACATGCAAACACGATCAGACAGGGAAAGCACCAACGCATACGTCCATAGAATGACATGAAAATCACCTCCGGACCGGACTCCGACACTCGGAGCGTTCAACGATCAGAGTATATCAAATCGCGACTGGCTGAACGACAACTCCTGGGTGATGAGGAACCCAAGACATGCGAAACCAGAATTGCGGCTTGGAAAGAGGGGTTACTTGGCGGCGAATTGGAATGCCTCTCCGGAGACGTCGATGGTGAGGGAGGCGCCTTCGACGAAGTCGCCGGCGAGGATTCGTCGGGCCAGCGGGTTCTCGATTTCCTGCTGGATGAGCCGCTTGAGCGGGCGAGCGCCGTAGACGGGGTCGTAGCCGTCGGAGGCGAGCTTGTCCTTGGCTGCGTCGGTGAGGGTGAGGGTCATGCCGCGGTCGGTGAGGCGCTGGCGCAGGTGGCGGACCTGAATCTCGACGATCTCGCGCAGGTTTTCGCGGGAGAGGCGGTGGAAGACGATGGTCTCGTCAACGCGATTGAGAAACTCCGGGCGGAAATGGTTGCGCAGGACTTCCTTGACCGCCATCTCCATTTCGATGTCGGTGCCGCCGCTTTCGGCGAGGCGCTGGATGTGCTCGCTGCCAAGGTTGCTGGTCATGGCGATGATTGTGTTGCGAAAGTCTACCGTGCGGCCGTGGCCGTCGGTGAGCCGGCCGTCGTCGAGGACCTGGAGGAGGACGTTGAAGACGTCGCGGTGGGCCTTTTCGATTTCGTCGAGCAGGATGACGCTGTAGGGGCGACGGTGGATCGCCTCGGTGAGACGGCCGCCCTCTTCGAAGCCGACATAGCCGGGGGGCGCGCCAATGAGGCGGGCGACGCTGTGCTGCTCCATGAATTCGCTCATGTCGATGCGGACGAAGGCGGACTCGTCGTCGAAGAGGAACTGGGCGAGGGCCTTGCACAACTCGGTCTTGCCGACGCCGGTCGGGCCGAGGAAGATGAAGGAACCGATCGGGCGATTCGGATCGCCCAGGCCCGCGCGACTGCGGCGGACGGCATCGGAGACGGCGCTGATGGCCTCGTCCTGACCGACGACGCGATCGTGGAGGCGGTCTTCCATTTTCATGAGCTTTTCGCGCTCACCTTCCAAGAGGCGGGAGACGGGGACGCCGGTCCATTTGGCGACGACTTCGGCGATTTCCTCGACGGTGACTTCTTCGCGGAGGAGGCCGCCGCCGCTCTTGTGCAATTCGGTGAGCCTGGTTTCGCATTGTTTGAGCGCGGATTGCAGATCAGGCAACTCGCCGTAGCGGATGCGCGCGGCGCGTTCGAGATCGCCGCGGCGCTGGGCGTTTTCCAACTCGGTGTTCAAGGCATCCAAGCGCTGGCGGATCGACTTGAGCTCGTCGAGCTGCTTTTTCTCGTTCTCCCATTTTGCGGTCAGGGCGTGGTTTTTTTCCTGAAGCTCCGACAGTTCGCGCTTGACCCCTTCGAGATGCTTGCGGCTGCCTTCGTCCTTTTCCATTTTGAGCGCCTCGCGTTCGATCTCAAGCTGCATGATACGCCGGCGCAGCTCGTCCAATTCGGTGGGCATTGAGTCGTTCTCGATGCGCAGGCGGGAGGCGGCCTCGTCGATGAGGTCGATGGCCTTGTCCGGCAGGTGGCGGTCGGCGATGTAGCGGTGCGAGAGCGTGGCCGCCGCGACGAGGGCCGAGTCCTGAATGCGCACGCCGTGGTGGGCGTCGTAGCGCGGCTTGAGACCGCGGAGGATGGCGATGGTGTCCTCGACGGTCGGCTCGCCGACGTAAATGGTCTGGAAGCGACGTTCGAGGGCTTTGTCCTTCTCGATGTGCTTGCGGTATTCGTCGAGCGTGGTCGCGCCGATGCAGCGCAGCTCGCCACGGGCGAGGGCGGGCTTGAGCAGATTACCGGCGTCGGGGGAGCCTTCGGTCTTTCCGGCGCCGACGATGGTGTGCAGTTCGTCGATGAAGAGGATGATCTGTCCGGCGGATTCCTGGACTTCGCGGATGACAGCCTTGAGGCGTTCCTCGAACTCGCCGCGATACTTGGCTCCGGCGATGAGGGCACCCATGTCGAGGGCGACGACATGCTTATCCTTGAGTGCCTGAGGGACGTCACCGGCCAGAATGCGCTGGGCGAGCCCCTCGACGATGGCGGTCTTGCCGACGCCGGGCTCGCCGATGAGGACGGGATTATTCTTTGTTCGACGGGCCAGTACCTGCATGCAGCGGCGGATTTCGTCGTCGCGGCCGATGACGGGGTCCAACTTGCCCTGGCGGGCCATAGCGACGAGATCGTGGCCGTAGCGCGCCAGGGCCTGGTAGGTGTCTTCGGGATTCTGGCTGGTGACGCTGGCGCTACCGCGCACGCTCTTCATCGCGGCGAGGATGGCGTCTTTGCCGGCGCCGCTGACGGTGAGGGTCTCCTTTGCGTCGCTCTTCACTTCGACAAGGGCGAGGAGCAGGTGTTCGGTTGAGACGAACTGGTCCTTCATCTTGTCGGCGATGGACTCGGCTTTTTCGATGACCTCGGCGAGGGCGCGCGAGATTGATGGGCTCGCCCCACTCACCTTCGGCAGGCGTCCCAGCTCCGACTCGCAGATCGAGCGGATCTGATCGACGTTTGCGCCTGCCTTTTGCAGGATGGGGACGACGATGCCGCCGGGGGCGGTGTCGCCATTGCCGCTCGTTGTCGGGGCGATCAGCGCGGCGAGCAGGTGAACGGGCGACAGCTCGGCATGGCCGGCGGCGGATGCGAGGCGCTCGCCGCCTTGCAGGGCTTCGGCGGCTTTGATCGTGAGTTTGTCGGAACGCATGTTGGGCTCCTTCGCCGGGCTGGGTGGCGCGGCGGTCATGTCTCATTGTTGCAAGCGGTGTTCCAGCGAGGCGATGGGATAACTATTGGTTTGAATTGGGGTTAGGTGAGGGGCCGAATGGCAGGGCTGCCAATGTGACAGCGCGAATCGGCAGGCGAGAAATCAGCTACCGCGGCCGAACCGGGAGTAGAACGCCGCCGCGCCGAGAAGGCCGATGGCGCCGGCGAGGGTGAAGGTGACGAAGGGGCCGGCGCCGGGGATGAGGCGGTCGCCGATGATCCAGGCGAGGGCGCCGACGGGTGAGGCCAACATGACCGCGACGCTGCGGACGCTCCAGTAGAGGCCAATGGCCTGGGTCTTAACATCGGAGGGTACCAGATCGGCGATCATGGCCTTTCGCGCGGGCTCGCCGATCTCGCGGAAGCCGCCGATGACGAAGGCGAGGGACAGACCAATGACACCCATCGATGAGCCCAGCAAGGCGAGACTGATCGGGAACAGGGCGAAGAAGATGAAGGTCAGGCCGATGTAGGGCTTCTTGGCGAGACCTTCGCGGCTGGCGAGCGGGCCAATGATGAGATAGAGCACGATGTTGGTGACCGCCTGAATATTGAGCAGCAGGGATTGATAGAGGGCGGTGCCGACGGCGAGATTGTCTGACAGGCGCGGCACGCAGTAGAGAATGATGAAGGGCCCGGCCAAGCCTTCGGCCCATCGGGCGAAGATGTCGGCGGCGAGGAGTCGCCTCAGGTCAGTGGGGAATCTGGCGAACAGTTTTCGGGGCCGGTGAATGGCCTGTTCCTTGTCGCGGCTGGCTGTCTTCATGAATCGCCATTGAATGACGGCGGCGCCGAGGACCAGCAGGATGGAGACTGCGATATCCGCATGGAAGCCGCCCATTTCCCCGAACTGCCACACGAGCAGCGCGCTGATGCCATAGGCGATGATGCGGGAGACACGTCGAAAGATCGAATGGAGTGAGAAAGCCATGGTGCGTCGATCGGGCGGGATGGCATCACCGACGACGGTGATGGTGGCGGGTCCGGCGATGGAGTCCCAGACGAAGATGAACGGGATGGCGAGAAACACGGCGACCGGGGTTTGCCATACGAGGAGCATGGCAAGTCCGACAAGGGGGAGGATGTTGAAGAGGATCAAGGCGCGCCGGGTGTTGAGCAAGGAACAGAGCGCGCCGCCGGCGAAGTAGTTGATGGCTTCGAGCCCGTCGCGGTAGAAGCCGTAGGCGCCGATGAGCAGGAGGAACCAGGGATCGCCGGCGCGTTCGGGTTTCTTGAGGGCCTTCAAATATTCCGGGATCAGGGGGGACCAGAGCTCGGTGCTGGCGGTGATAAGGAGGATGGTTGCGAGTAGAGCGAGCGTGGAACTATTAAGTCCCAACCAATCGCGCCAGCGTGGCATCATCGCGACCTCAGCTCGGTTACTGTGCGTCACCTAAAACTCCCATTTCCGGATGATTTTTGCGTCCTTCATATGGGCTCCACAAGAGCTTAACCAATCATTAACGCGCCTCACACTCTCTCTTAGCAGTTCGTCCATATGCTTTCTTGCGGGTGTTGCGGCAAGGCGCTCTGAAACAACAATTCGATCGGCCAGCACCTTCAGTCTGCAAAGTCATGAAAACACCAAGCTTCAGCGCAAACATGGACAGTCTTCTCGACAACGCGGGGTACGCGGGCCCCGGGACCGTCCTTGCTAAATTTAGAGGAGTCAGTACTCATGGGACCACAGCAGAGAAAAAACGGAAGGGACGGATTCACACTGATTGAGCTACTTGTCACGATCTCCATCATCGCGCTTTTGGCGGGCATCCTGCTGCCGGCACTTAGCAAGGCTCGAGAGGCGGGCAGAGGATCGGCTTGCGCGTCCAATCTGCGTACATTCGGAAGCGCCATGCAGATATACGCCAGTCAGGATCCGCGAGGGTCTCTATGCTCGGGCGCCTTTGATCATTTGCGCGACGGAGATGTTCGCAAGTTTGGGTGGGTCGCGGACGTGTTGAATCTGAAGGTCGGCTCGCCGGGCAAGATGCTGTGCCCTTCGAACCGGTGGAGACTGAACGAGAAAGTCATTGATTACACGGGCGCGGGGGCGACGGGATCCGTGAATCCACTTCGTGAGCGAGACATCCCTGTCGTTCCGGTTGGATTGCAATCGGCGGAACTGTGGGCGCAAGGATACAACTCCAACTACGTGACGACGTGGCAGCTTGTTCGCGGCGACCCGACGGCAGCGGACGGCTATGGGACGAACGGGAATCCGGACGATCCCTCGAAGTCACCGCTCGACGGCGACGGTCCCATGAATCAGAACCACTTCTCGCAGTTGCGGACGACACCGGACCAAGTGGCGCTGATGGGCGATTCGCGGGCAGGCGACAGCGCGGACGCATCCATCTCCACGGCAACGGCGCAAACCATTAATACTTTTGCGGACGAAACGGTGGTCAATGCGGGCGACTTTGCCGTCGAGTCGTTTACGGACGGCATGGCTGTCGACATTAGTGCAATGACGGGGGTATCGGGTGAAAAAGGGCATGAACTCAACGACCTCGCGCCGCTGCACAACCCGAAGCGCGGTGAGTATGTCGGCGGCTTCAGCAACGTCGTGTTCGCGGATGGACACGTGAGCGCCGTCTATG
>WBZR01000927.1_pt1 | contig 41667 bp, 35 predicted proteins | sample 5204231 | NCBI WGS metagenome assembly WBZR01 (sample SAMN12412403, study PRJNA552823) | activated sludge metagenome | isolation source: activated sludge from anammox sidestream of wastewater treatment plant... | place: USA: Virginia | collected 2017-08 | reverse complement strand
AGGGGAGAGCACGACGATGGCGAAAGTGACGATTGGCGGCCGCTCGTACGAAGTCGAAGTCCGCGGCGACACGGTCGTGGTCGACGGCCACGAATACCCGGTCTCCGTGCGGGAAGAAGCGCAATACGCAACCGTGACGGCGGGCGGCGTGGCCTACCGCGTTCAGCTCCCGCCGCAGGGCGAGCGCCAGAGCGGCATGGAACTCGAGGTTGACTACCGGCCCTTCAAATTCGAATACGAAGGCCGGCTCGGAGGCGGGCCCGCGCCTCGCGCGGTCAAGGCGAGTGGTGTGCCTGCGGCGGCGCCCTCCGGGGGTTCGGCCGCGAACGGCGCGGTAAAAGCGCAGATCGCGGGCCGCATCCTCAGCGTGAAGGTGAAGGTTGGCGACCAGGTCGCGCGCGGCGACGTCCTGCTGATCCTGGAGGCCATGAAGATGGAGAACGAGATCAAGGCGCCCGCCGATGGCACGGTGAAGGAGCTATTGGTGAAGGACGGGGACCGGGTGAGCGAGGGCGCCGGGCTCATCGTCATCGGATAGCACATAACTGTTTCGCATACGAGCACCCGGGCGAGTCTATCGTTTTGGGCTATAGCTCACGGTTGAGGTATTCACAAGACGAGGGAACGTCCGATATTCTGCATGGACGGCACGCAGCCGATTCGGAGGCAGAGTTTGGCGATTTCCGAGGCCCCAACGAACACCAGCGAGATGGTCATCGCGAACGCGAAGGCGATCCACCGCAACCTCTCCGTCCCCGTGCTCTATGAGCACGCCGTACGCCGGGGAGAGGGCAAGCTCCTCCAGGGCGGGACGCTCGCGGTGCGCAGTGGAGCCCGGACCGGCCGAAGCCCCAACGACAAGTTCGTGGTCCAGACGCCGGACATCTCCGAGCACGTCTGGTGGGGCAAGCACAACCAGCCGATGACCGAGGGTGTGTTCGAGAACATCCGCGCCAAGACGGTTCGCTACCTGAAGGACAAGGAGCTCTACGTCCAGGACTGCGTCGTCTCGCAGGACCCGGCGCACCGCCGTACGGTTCGGGTGATCAGCGAGCAGGCGTACCACAGCATGTTCGCGCGGACGATGTTCATCCCATCAACACCTCTTCCTTCCGGGCAGGATCCAGAGCTCACCATTCTCCACGCACCTTCCCTTCTACTCGACGGCGAGTCTGACGGCATCAACAGCGACGCCGTCGTAGCGTTGAATCTCACCGAGGGACTCATCCTTATCGCCGGTGTGGCATATGCGGGCGAGATGAAGAAGTCCGTCTTCACCGCGATGAACTACTACCTGCCACTCGAGGGGGTGCTTTCGCTCCATTCAGCAGCGAACGTCGACCCGAAAAGCGGCAAGACGGCTCTCTTCTTCGGCCTCTCGGGGACCGGCAAGACGACGCTCTCGACCGACACGGAGCGGCTGCTCATCGGCGACGACGAGCACGCCTGGACCGAGCAGGGGATCTTCAACATCGAAGGGGGCTGCTACGCCAAGGTCATACGCCTCTCGCCCGAGGCTGAACCTGACATCTTCGAGCAGACCCACGAGTTCGGGACCATCCTGGAGAACGTGATCTTCGACGAGGACTCGCGCGATGTGCACCTCGATGATGATTCGATCACGGAAAACACGCGGGGCAGCTATCCGCTCAATTCCCTGCGGAACGCCTACGACGGGCAGGTCGCTCCACACCCGGCACACGTCATTCTGCTCACCGCTGATGCCTTCGGGGTGATGCCACCGCTTGCGAAGCTCTCGAAGGAGCAGGCGCTCTACCACTTCCTGAGCGGCTACACCTCGAAGCTGGCTGGCACAGAAGTTGGCATCACCGAGCCGTCGGCGACATTTAGCCCATGCTTCGGGGCGCCATTCATGGCACTCAATCCGACGGTGTATGCGGAACTCCTCCAGCAGCGCCTGGAGATGACCGGCGCCGAGACCTGGTTGGTGAACACCGGCTGGATCGGTGGCAAGTACGGCGTCGGCAAGCGCATCAGCATCCAGGACTCGCGCAAGATGGTGCGCGCGATCACGAACGACATGCTGAGGGGTGTCTCATTCCGCAAAGACCCGATTTTTGGCTTCGACGTGCCGGTGGCCTGCCCGGGCGTCGATCCCGGCCTGCTCAACCCGCGCGACATGTGGGCGAACAAGGACGAGTACGACGCCGCCCAGGCTGCGCTTGCCGAGAAGTTCAAGGCGAGCTTCGAGCAGTTCCGCAACCTGGTCGCACCCGAGGTGGCGCAGGCCGGGCCCTGAGCTCCGTCTGAGCGTTCGACCCAACGGCCCGTTGAACGTAGAATCAGTGTGTCAGGCGGGCCGTTTTCGTTGGCCTCTCATGAAGACAGCAGGAGTAGCAGGTGACGGTCAAGTACCTTCGCGACCTGCGCCACCAGGGCACGGTGGCCGAAATCGCCCGGGTGATGTTCCCCTTCCCGGACGATGAACACCCGGACTACGAGACGATCGTGAATGAGCCCAAGCCGAAGCTTTCGGTGGGCACATCGAAGGGCCAGGACCTCTTCCCCGACATCGTCGTAGTCCGCCGTCCGGGCCAGTGGCTACTGATGATGGCCGAGGTGGAAACCGCGGACACGGTGAATGACGAGTCGGCTGAAACACAGTGGCTGCCGTATTCGCTGGTGGGTGACCTTTACATCTACGTTCCCCAGGGCTGTGTCGAAGAGACCAAGAGGCTCTGCAAGAAACACGGTGTGAAGCAGAAGGGCATCCGTACATGGCGGTTCCGGCCGGTGTGGGGCCTCGACGTTGCCAAGGCGTAGTACACTTCACACGACGTGAACATCTTCTTCGATGTCGACCAGACCCTGGTACATATTGACCAGCACGTGAATCTCCTGCGCCCTGGTGCGCACGACGCCATGCGCCGTCTCAAGGCAGCCGGTCATGACGTTTATGTCTGGTCGGCCACTGGCGAGATGCACGTCCGCCGGATCGTGGCGTTGCACGGGCTGAGCGAGTGGGTCGATGGAATGTTCGACAAGGATGCACGGGTTCAGCCCCGGCCAGACTTCATCATCGACGATGACTGGTACCTGGTGGAGAAGTACGGCGGGCATTGTGTGAGCCAGTACAAGGGCAATGACCCCGATGACCGTGAGTTCGAAGCCGCACTCGCTCGCCTGATGGAGCTGGGATTCCTGTAGCTCTCTTGCCAATGGCCAGGTGCGCCGGGCGCAGTGCCGGATCGCGCGACCAGTCAGATCGAAAACGGTACCATTCGGCCCCATCCGCAACCTCGGTGCGGGGTGCGGCCACATGGAGCGCGAGTTCCGCGCCTGCGATGCTAAACACGTGGGTGAGTCTCTTCGTATCCTCTTCGTCGAGCCGTTCTACGGGGGCAGCCACCGGGCATTCCTCGATGGTCTCGTCCGCCACTCACGGCACCGCATCGAGCGCTTGACGTTACCCGAAGGCGAGTGGCGGCGGCGGATGAGGCGTGGGGCCCAGGAACTGGCCGGTATGGCTGGAGTGCTCGGCCGGAAGTTCGATCTCCTGGTTGCGAGCGACATGCTCGACCTCCCGGCGTTCCTGGCGCTCACGCGGCCCCGGTTCGACCGAATCCCCGTGCTTGCCTACTTCCACGAGAACCAGTTCACCTACCCACGTATTCGGGGGACGAGGCTGAACTCATGGTTTGGGCAGATCAACTATCTCTCGGCACTGGCGGCGGACACCGTCGCCTTCAACTCCGAGTACCACCGGCAGGACTTCCTTGGGGCTCTGAAGACCATGGCAGGCCAGCCGAACAACTGGCTGGTCAATGAACGCATCGCGGACATCGAGGCGAAGAGTTCGGTGCTGCCGGTTGGTGTCGAGCTGGCATGGCTGGACGAGCTACACGTGGAGAGAGCCGGCGGAACGCCGCCCCTTATTCTCTGGAATCACCGCTGGGAGTTCGACAAGTCCCCGGAGATGTTCGTCCGGGTAGTCAAACGGCTGGCCAGCGAGGGTGAGGAGTTCCGGCTGGCCATCGCAGGGGAACCCGGAAACAACCCGTCTCCCGAAATGGTCGCACTGGCAGGGGAGCTGCCTGAGCGAATGGAGCATTTCGGCTATGCGCCCGACCGTGAGGCTTATGCGCGGCTGCTCTGGCAGAGTGACCTCGTGGTGAGTACCACTCGGCATGAGTTCTTCGGGGTGGCGATGGTGGAAGCCATGTACACGGGCTGCGTGCCGATCGCCCCGCGGCAGTTCACCTACCCAATGCTCGTACCGCACCAGCTCCACGCCGATTGCCTGTTCGATAGTGAAGATGATTGTGTCTCGAAACTGCGAGCCCTCATTCGCCAGCGACCGGCAGGAGCCGCGGACCTGGTCCGGGAATCGGCGGAACGGTTCGCGTGGGACGCGGTGATCCCGGCCTGGGATCACGCCTTCACGCTGGCCTCTCGCGTTTCCCTATAGACCGGCGCATGGAGATGCTGTGAACAGCTCACAGATGGAGTGGTTCTCCTAGGATAGTCTCATGCTGACTCCTGTTGCGGTTACTCCAAAGCACCTCGAAAGCTATCGGTCGTCGGTACGTGAAGGGGCCATCGAGGCCATCCAGCGCGACGCCATCCACCTCGCCGGGAAGCGCGTCCTGCACGTAAATGCGACCCCATTCGGTGGCGGTGTCGCCGAGATCCTGGCTTCGCTCGTGCCACTCATGCGCGACCTGGGCATCCAGGCCGACTGGAAGGTGATCACCGGTACAGACGAGTTTTTCAAGATCACCAAGAACATGCACAACGCGCTGCAAGGGAAGGCCATTGAGTGGAGGCCAGAGGACCGGCACACCTGGATTGAGCAGAACCGTGCCAACGCCCAGGACTGGGATGACGACTATGACTTCGTCGTCATCCACGATCCTCAGCCGGCGCCGATCCTGAAGATCCTCCGGGCCGACGGTTCAGGGCCGGCGGGTAAGTGGATCTGGCGCTGTCACATCGACCTGACCGACGCCCAGCCTGAGGCCTGGGAGATGCTCAGTCCCTTCGTGAAGGAGTACGACGGCAGCATCTGGACAATGCGCGAGTACGTACGGGAGGGAACACCGGCGGAGCACCTTTTCATTGCGCCACCAGCGATCGACCCGCTGAGCCCCAAGAACCGACCGCTCGATGAGATGACCGTACTCGAGGTGCTCACGCGCTATGGCGTGGATCCGCACAGGCCCGTCATCACACAGGTATCGCGTTTCGACCCCTGGAAGGACCCGCTCGGCGTCATCGACGCCTACCGGATAGTGAAGCAGCGCCATCCCGGCGTGCAGCTCGTCTTGGCGGGCTCGATGGCAGATGACGACCCCGAGGGCTGGGAGTGGTACGAGAAGGTGCTTCGGCACTGTGGCGAGGACTACGATATCAAGGTGCTAACAAACCTCCAGGGTGTGGGGAACGTGGAGATCGGGGCATTCCAGCAGGCTTCGCAGGTCGTCATCCAGAAATCCCTGCGTGAGGGCTTCGGTCTCGTGGTTGCAGAAGGGCTATGGAAGGGCCGTCCCTGTGTCGGCGGACGTGTCGGGGGTATACCCTTGCAGATCAAGGACGGCGAAACCGGCTATCTCGTCTCATCGGTGGAGGAATGCGCGCAACGCGTAAACGAATTGATGGACGACCCCGCCAAGTGCGACCGCATGGGGCAGGCCGGGCGAGAGCACGTCCGCGACAACTTCCTCATAACCCGGTATCTGCACGACTATGTGCGCATGTTCCTGCAGCTCGCGGGTGTGCCCGCCCCGGTATGAGTGAATGACCGCAACGGTCCGGAGAGCCTGGAAGGCCCTTCCCAGGCCAGTGCGGGTTCCGCTCATTGTGCTGGCGAGAACGGTCCGGCTCTATAGCGACGATGGCTGCGGGACGTTCGCCGCAGCCATCGCCTATTACGCGATCTTCTCGGTGGTGCCGCTGAGCCTGATCATCCTCTCGATTTTCGGCCTCGTGGTGAAGGAGGAGTCCATCACCCAGTTCGTGTTCGACCAGTTGCCACTCCAGGAGACCCCGTCAGTACGTGAGAGCGTGCAGGAGATCGTGAAGCGGGCGCAGGAGATATCCGTTGCCGGGTTGTCATTCGGCGTCATCGCCCTGATCTGGTCATCGAGCGGGATCTTCTCGGCAGTGCGCAAGGGGCTCAACGCGGCATCACACCGGAAGAAGGCGCGGCCCTACTGGCACGGCAAGCTTATGGACTTCGCACTCATCCCGGCGCTGGGCATCCTGATCACCTTATCCGTAAGCCTGACGGCAATCTCACAGCTCATCATCGAGCACCTCGGAAGCATCGGGCCGTTCGACCTCGACACGAACCTGGCGTTACGGATGTCGTCGTACCTCATCCCGGCGGTCATCTCGTTCAGCATGTTCGCACTGCTCTACAAGTACGTGCCGACCGTACGGCCGGCATGGTCGGAGGCGCTTTCGGGCGCGGTACTCGCAACCGTCTTATTCGAGATCGCGAAGAACTTTTACGCGATGGTATTCGCGCTTACCGTGTTCTCGAAGGACACGGCGATCTACGCGGGGTTCGGAAACGCACTCGGTTTCCTGCTGTGGCTGTTTGTGAACGCCTCGATTCTGTTACTGGGGGCCGAGTTCGGCCGGGCCGTGCGGCACGAGCGTCAACCGGACGAAGCTGGAGAGGACCACCCGGCAGCGCCCGTCGAGGTCGTGGCGCAGCCACCGCACAGGAGCCGCCGGGTGGTGTGAGGCACGAAAGCGTGCCAGGAGAGGTTACGTGTTGCCGCGCTGCATCCTCTGGACCGTGGGCATCGGGATCTCGATACCCGCATCAATGAACGCCTTCCCGATGGCCGCGACATTCGGACCAAAGATGGATGTCCGGTTGCCGGCAACAAATGCGTTGTTCGCCTCGATGCGCCCGGCCTGGCCCTGGAAGTGCGGGGCGACGTAACGGGCCCAGAGTTCGAAGCTGTGCTTCGTCTTCTCCCAGGTCGTCCACTCATGAGCGAGACCGAGCAGGCCACCAACGCCGCCGGACATGTCGATGATCCGTTCGATCGCTTCGATGGCATCGTCGGGAGTCCCAACGATGGCGCCGCCGCGCTTGACGACTTCACGGATGTCGTTCGACGCGTTGGGGTCCGACGGACGGCCGAGGGTGTTCTCGAAGTAGTCGACGTTGAAACGCACGGAGCCTTCAGCAACGTCGTTCATGGCGGTTTCCCGGTCATCGGCGAGGTGGAAGGGGATGACGACGCGCCAGTCAGCACGGTCGACGGTCTGGCCGGCCCTGGCGGCAGCGTCCTCGGTCATCTCCCATGTCCTGGAGAGCGAGATGAGTCCGCCCGGCTGCGAGGCCGCAACCGAGAGAACACCAACGCCGTTCTTGCCCGCCGTAGTTGGCCCTGCTGGTGAGAAGGTGCTCGCCACGAAGACCGGGAGGTGGGGGTAGGTGTAGTTCGCGAGTTGAAGGCGTGCATCCTGGAGCGTAAACCAGTCGGTCTTCATCGTGACGACTTCGCCGTTGAGCAGACGCATGATGGCGCCAAGCGCCTCATCCATTCGTGGACGCTGAGTCAGGGCATCGATACCCATCTGGTAGGCGTCGGAGGTGAGGGCTCCCGGGCCGACACCGAGCATCGCCCGGCCACGGGTGAGGTGGTCGAGCTGGACCATGCGGTCGGCGACCATGAGCGGATGGTGATAGGGAAGGCTTACCACGCCCGTGCCGAGCTTGATGTGCCTGGTCCGTTGAGCGGCGGCAGCGATCATGATCTCCGGCGAGGCGATGATCTCCCAACCGGCGCTATGGTGCTCGCCAAACCATGCCTCGTCGAAATCCAGGCGATCGAGATGCTCGACAAGCTCGAGGTCACGTTCGAGGGCGACGGTCGGGTTCTCGCCTATGCGATGGAAAGGCGCCATGAAGATACCGAACTTCATGCGCGCGGGTCGGAACGGAGACATGCTGCAACTCCCCGGGGATGTGTCCCTGCCCTGGTGTGGGGCGAATCTTACCGAGTAATGCCGCGGGCGTCAGTGGCCCGGGAGTTCAGTCGCGGCGGGGGCACTTCGGCGAAGGTAGAAACGCCGGTTCGAGATCCCCGTAAGCTCCCAGCCCTGGGCGCCAAGCGCGTTGAGCGCTGCAAGAAGGCCGAGGCCCCGGACAGGATATTTCGCTGTGGCGCCGGGCACCTTTGGATGCGCGAGAGACAGCGAGAGCCGGCGGCGCTTGCCGCGCACACGAACGAGCTCGGCGTACTCCCAGGCTGCCGGTGCCAGCGGCTGGGGAGTCTCGCGTGGATGGTGATGTTCGGTGGTGAGCACCCCTGGGGGCGTCTCCTTCCATTCACGAGGTGAGACCAGGGCCTCGAGTCCCTGGCCGAGTCCCGAGCGAGCGCGTGCCATGTGATCTATCCCGGGGGCGTGGGATGTGGTTGCCAGCGATACTATCGTGAGCCAGCTTGATTTGCGCAAACCGCGCCATCCCACCGGAGAACTGCCCCCGGTCGCAACGTTTCACAGCGCCCGAGCGTGATGGTGCTTTCTACGGGAATCGGTTGAACCAGAACAGCGACGATACTCCCCCGAGAAGGATCAGGGCGACGCCCGCACCCACGAATGCAGGAGTGACATCGCGCTGCTTCGTGTCGTGACCGATCTTCTCGCCAAGTGACGCATAGATGCTCTCGAGCTGCGACGCGGATGGCGCATCGAAACTCTCGGCGCCGGTGGTCTCGGAGACGGACTGTAGCGTGCCGGGGTCTGGCGGGACGGCAACACGGCGGAGGCGGCCGAGATTATCGCGCACTTCGGCGACACCATCGGGCGTACCGAGAGCGATGGTGTAGATCGGCACGTTCGCGTCCTTCGCCTGGGTCGCAGCCTCGATTGGGTCGGCTCCGGTATTGCTGGCGCCGTCCGAGAGCAGCACGATGACGGCCTTCGGACGCGCGGGCTGACCACTCCCACCGGCGGCCGGTGTGGGTGTTGGTGTCGGCGTCCCGGCTCCTGTCGAGGGGGCTGCCTTCGTCTGCGCCTGTTCGTCGGCGGCGATCAGGTCGAGCGCTCGAAGGATCGCGTCGCCCATCGCGGTTCCACCGTTCGGCACCATGGCCCCGAGCGCCTGTTCGACGGCTCTCTTGTCGGTTGTCGGTGTAAGGCGGACCTGAACGACGTTGGAGAACGACATGACGGCGACTCGGAAGCCACCGGGGAGTTGCCGGACGAGGGCCTCGGCCGCGCTCTGAGCCGCAGCGAGCCGCGTCGGCTGGATATCGGTCGCATTCATCGAGCCGGAGATGTCGGTGACGAGAACGACCGTGCCGTCCTTTGGGACCTGTTGGTCGACGTGGGGGCGGGCAAGGGCGAGGAGCAGGGCCGCAAGCGCACCCAGGTACACAACGGCGGGGACATGCCGCCGCCATGCGGGCGCACCTTCCACGATGTTTGCCAGGAGGTCGAGGTTGGTGAACCGCACGGCGTATCGACCCCGCCGCCGCTGCATCATGATGTAGGCGATGCCTGCGACGGGAATGAGGAGCAGGAACAGGAGTGCGGCTGGCCAGTCGAAGCTCACGGCATCACCTCCTGTTGCTTCAGGAAGCCGGCAAACGCGCGAAGCCAGTCTCCGGCGGTGGTAAGTACGACGTGGCGGGCCCCGGCACGGCGGAATTCGGACGCGAGTGATTCACGCTCCTCGCGCGCAGTGATTGCAAAGCGTTCGCGGAGCCGCCGGCTCGAGGTATCGACACGGAGCTGGCGGCCGGTCTCGGGGTCGACGAGCAGGAGGTCGCCAACGTCAGGCAGCCCCTGCTCGCGCGGGTCGCGGACTTCAACGGCTACGACACGGTGGCGCGCACAGAGCGGCACCAGGGATGGCAGCCAGTCGCGGGCGCCCCGGAAGTCTGAGACGAGGAACACGACCTTTGCCTGGCCGGCGACACGGCTAACGCGTTGAATCGTCTCTGCCAGGCCGGTGACGACAGGTTCCTGTTCCTCCTCGGCCGCAAGATGGCCGAGGACGTTGAAGAGGCCAAGCATCCCGGACCGGCCTCCTGCCGGTGGGATGAGCTTCGGGGCCGCGTTGCCGAACGTCACCACCCCAAGCCGGTTTCCACGGCGTGTCGAGATATGGCCGACGGCAAGCGCCACTCCCTCGGCAACATCGGCCTTCCGGCGCTCAGCGGTGCCGAAGGTCATCGAAGCGGAGGCGTCGAGGACGAGCCACGTCGTCAGGACACGCTCGGCAACCTGGACACGAACATGCGGCCGGGTCGTTCGTGCGGTCACGTTCCAGTCGATCTGGCGAACGTCGTCACCAGGTTCGTACGGACGAACCTGGGCAAGTTCGATGCCCGCACCAAGCATGTTCGACCTGTTACTGCCCGGGAGAAGCCCCGAGACACGCTTCTGGATGGTGAGGTCGAGTGCTCGCAGGATAGCGTCGGGCATTGGCCCTGGCCCGGGCCGGGCCGGCGTCCGGACCAGGTGGAGTCCCGATCCGCTGCTCACGCCGTGGCCTCGTCGGCAAGCTCGATGTGGGGGGCCTGGACACTCGAGAGGGCGGCATCGAGCACCTGGTCTGTTGTCACCCGCTCGGCCAGGGCTTCATACGTGAGTACCATGCGGTGGCGAAGGACATCCTTCGCAAGTTCGCGGACATCCTGGGGGAGCACGTAGTTGCGGCCCCGGAGCACCGCGAGGGCGCGGGATGCGTGGATGAGGTTGATGGACCCCCGGGGGCTCGCACCGTAGGCGATGTAGCGAGCGTAATGCGCCATCCGGTATTGCGCCGGCTGGCGGGTGGCGTTCACGAGGGTGACGGCATACTCCGAGACCGCGCGGTCCACGTAGACCTGGCGTGTGAACTGCTGGTAGGCGCGCAGGGTCTCAACCGGGAGTACCGCGTGGAGCACAGGCGGCGGGGTCAGCGAGCGCTCAATAACAGCCATCTCCTCGCCGGGTGTCGGGTAGTCAACGAGGACCTTCATCATGAATCGATCGACCTGCGCCTCGGGGAGGGGATACGTACCTTCGGACTCAATCGGATTCTGCGTGGCAAGCACGAGGAACGGGTCGGGCACGGGATAGCTCTTTGGGCCGATAGTTACCTGCCGCTCTTGCATCACTTCGAGGAGTGCCGACTGGACCTTGGCCGGCGCGCGGTTGATCTCATCGGCGAGAAGGATGTTGCAGAAGACCGGGCCGGGTTCCGTGTCGAACGAAGACCGGTCGGGCCGGTAGATGCGGGTACCGACGAGGTCAGACGGGACGAGATCCGGGGTGAACTGGATGCGCTGGAAGGTGCCGCCGAGGACATCGGCCACGCTCTTAACGGTGAGCGTCTTGGCGAGCCCTGGCACACCCTCGATGAGCAGGTGACCGCCAGCAAGCAAGGCGACGAGGACACGCTCGAGCATCGCCTCCTGGCCAACAATGACTCGCTTGATCTCGAACATGGCGGATTCGAGCGTCGCCCGGGCAGCGGCGGCACCCGGCAGTATCGGCGGTGTGGAATCGTCCATTCATGTTCCTCCGTGGGATCGGACAGCTGCGTCCCTCGAGGGTGCGCCATCGGCCGGCAACCGACAGTAAATGGTGGTGACACAGGCGCCGCCAGGAGGTTGCCTGTGAAAAACCTCCGTAATGCCCGGGACCGCTACGATCGGGCGATGGCCCGGGTACAGGCGATCCCACTCGCATACAACACCGTGTATCTCGTGGAGGACGCGGGTGAGCGCATCCTCATTGATACGGGTCCCGATTACCAGGGCGCGAGTTCGAGCCTGGCCGATGCGCTGGGCGAGCGATCGCCAGCGCTTGTGGTGGCCACCCATGGACACCTGGATCACGCGGGACTCGGCCGGTGGTGGCAGGACGAGCGGCACGTGCCCGTGGCAATGGGCGCCAACGACGCCCACCTCGCCGCCGCCCCGCAGTTCACTAACCCGGCTGAACTCGAGGCTTTCGCCGCCTGGGTCCGCTCAACCGGTGCACCGCCCGAGGTGGAACGCGAAATCATGCAGAGCCTGCAATTTCGGCGCGAATGGGCGATCACGGCAGCGACGGTCTCTCCCGGCTACCCTGTAGTCGGGAGAGACCGTCGCTGGCCATCAGGGCTACGCTACCGCTCGTTCACACCAGCACGTCTTGTCGAGCAGGATTGCGACATGCCAGCGGGCCTGAGGGTGCTGGCGGCGCCGGGGCACACGCCAGGCAACCTGGTGCTCGTGCACGAAGCGGAAGGCTGGTTATTCTCGGGCGATCAGTTGCTGCCCGAGATTACGCCGACACCGGCGATCCAGCCGGTTCCGCCGGGCCAGGATGGCGACTGGCGGTTCCGGAGCCTGCCTGCCTTCGTGCGTTCGTTGAAGAGACTGCAGGAGATCCCTTTCGAACGCTGCTTCCCAGGGCATGGAGCGCCGTTTGGCCACATCGGCCAGGTTATCAGCTCGAATCTCGCACAAATCGAACAGCGGACCGAGAAGGTTGCGGAAGCACTGGCACGGCCGGGCAACGGGAGTGTCTGGAGCCTGAGTGAAGCGCTCTATCCGCGTGCGGCCCGGCGGCGTTTCTGGCAGATCGCTGCCACTATCCAGGGGCACCTCGACCTCCTGGAGGCCGAGGGGCGCGTGCGCCAGGGTGAAGGCAGGTACGAGCTCAACCGGGGCTAAGCTGCCATGAGGGCGGTCGGTGCAACCCCGGCCGGCACCAGGCGATTGTGGTCGACCCAGAGAAGGAGGCCGGTCTCTACCCGGAAGACACCGTTGAGGTAACCGAGGCCGCTCGTGTCGCCGGGTGTCACAACAGGCTGGAAATTTTCGTTGCTGACACTCATGACCTCGGCAACGTCGTCAACGAGCAGGGTCACGGGCCCATCGCCAGCCTCGACGAGGACGAGACGAGTAGAGGCATCGAAGGTGGGCGTTGGAATACCGAACTTCCAGTGGAGATCGAAGATGGGGATGACGCGCTTGCGAACGTCGGCGATACCAACCACGCCGCCAGGAGCACCCGCAATGGGAGTGATCTCGAGAAGCGGCAGAATCTCGTCAACGGCATCAATGTCGAGCCCGTAGGCGGTTTCGCCGACACGAAAAACGACGAGTTGCCGGGGTAAGTGGGAGAAGTTCGAAGCAGGCACGGGCCAACCCTCGCGCAGTGTGCAGTGATCATCGGCAGCTTTCCGGCGGGCTGGAGCGCGAGATACGCGCTTTCACCGTGGCGCCCCAGAGCGCTCCCTGCTTGACCAGCACATCGGAGGACAGGCGATGAGCGCTCTCGCTCGATACCGGCGCGGATCCGGGCGTGCATTTCGTCCATGCGCATGTCTCGCTACGCGGAGGCGCAGGACTGCTGCACAGGATCTCCCGCATGGGCTACCTGATCTCACTGACCACTCATACAGCACCTATGTCGATCGAGGCCGTTCCCGCCGAAACATGAAGGGAGGGGTGGACCGTGACGGTCCCGGGGAACGGCTGTGACGCAACCACAACAAAGGCACGACGACGAACCAGCAGGAAAAGGGCCGCGGCCGCTAGACGAGCGCCTCGCGGCACTGCGTAGCTCAGCGAAGCGCGACCCCAGCTTCCTTTATCTGCTTCCGAGTTCCATGGAGCCTCCCCGGCAGCATTCACGCCCGAAGCCTGTCCTGATCATCGCAGCCGCTGGCGTGCTGCTGGCCGTCGGTGCGCTGGCCACGCTCATGATGAGTAGCGGCGGCGACGGTTCCAACACCACCCCTACGCCGGAGGGCACGCAGCCGGCATCCAACGCCATCATCGCACCCGTTTCGGGCCGCGATTCCCCGACAGCGACACCGACACACACGATCCCGACGCCAACTCCACGAAGTGCCGATGACGCCATCCACGAGGGTGCGATCCCCGTGCCCGGGACGGCGACAGCGGTTCCACCGGAGAGCCCGCATCTCGTGACTCCCCTGAATACGAAGGCACGTGTACTCGACCGGTTTGGCTCGCCACGCGGCGACAACTCCATACATGGAGGCACGGACCTGGCCCCGTCCTCGGGGTCGAACACCTTTGATGTCTTTGCATCCTGTGATGGCACAGTCGCGGGGATCGACCACTCTGGCACCTATGGGGACTTCCTCGTCGTCGACTGTGGCGGCGGGTGGAAGACCATCTATGCGAACCTCGCCGAGGTGACGGCGCCGAATCGCCAGAACGTCGCCGCCGGGGTGACAAAGCTCGGCGCGGCATCTGGCAGCCTCCATTTCGAAGTTCGTTATGTTGACTTCGCCGTCGATCCCGAGCGGTATATCAACTTCACCGCTGGCCCGTTGCCGCCAACACCAACGCCAGCACCATCACCATCTCCGACGGCGACCGGGACGGCTGTGCCGCCTTCAGGCAGCGGTGATTCCACCGGATCGGGCCCCGGCACCGATACCCCCGAAGCACCAACCCGGACACCACTTCCGCCCACAGCGACTCCCACGCCACCACCGCCAACGGCTACACCGACCGCAACACCAACCTCGACGCCCACGCCACGCCCGCCGCGGAGAACTGCCACACCGCCTCCGGTTATCAAGTAGCCGTTCAGTCACTTCACGGGTTGTTTGGCAGGCATCAACTTGTCGTATACTCCGCCCGAATTTCGCGGTAGACAACAGAACGCGGTGCCGCAAAGGCGGGCTTGGGCGATGGCAGGCGACAGCAACGACCAGTATGCGTATCACGTCATGGAGCGCCGGCGGGAGATGGCCGTGCTCCTCCACCAGAAGCCCTGGAAGGCCTCCGACCTGGCTGACGCGCTAAAGGTGACGGTTCGGACGGTCCAGCGTGATTTCATCTGGTTCGCCGAACAACTCGGGGTCGACTCCATTCCCCATGACCGCGTTGGCTACTGGCTCGATCCCGGCCAGCACCCCGTGCCATCGCTCGAGCTCACCCGCGATGAGGCACGGGTGCTGATGTTCGCGATGCGCCACCTGCTGCACAACAGCACCGAGCAGCAAGCCGACGCGGTTTCGCTGCTCAATAAATTGGCCGCCAGCTTCCCTGGCGCGATCTCGACACAGGTCGCCCTGACACTGGACCAGCTGAGGAAGCTCCCGGTGAGGGGGCGGAACGCTGAGACGCTCTCCCGGCTCACACATGCATGGCTCAAAGGCGAGATCCTCTACGTTGGCTACCAGGCGCCGGGAGCGGCACGCCCGGCTTCGCGCTGCTTCCAGCCGGTAATGCTCGAGGCCAGCGCCAGTAACGGGGCGACATACGTCATCGGATACCATTTCCACCGCGACCATCCAGGGCTTATCACCCTCAAGCTCGAGCGAATCCGGAGTGCCACTCTCCACGGCAACGTGTGCCCATCGACCGGTCAAAGCCACGCCGCACTGACAGAAGAAGACATTGCCGAGGTCGCACGCCCGCTGCTGGCGAAGCTGGCACGGAGCTGGTCCGGCATCGTGCCCGCCGACACGAGCTATGACTGCACCATTCGGTTCACCGGTGACGCCGCGATCCGTGTACGGGAGATCCCCTGGCGGCCAACGCTCCGGTTCGAGGACGAAGCGGACGCGGTGCTCATGCATATAACTGTGTCGGAGTTGTTTGACTTCGTGCCGTGGGTTCTCTCGTGGGGTGCCGATGCCGAGGTCATCGAGCCCGTGGCGCTCCGGGAACAGGTCGCCGAGATGCTACGCCTTGGCGCGGAACGATACGCGGCGGGCAGGGTCTGAGTCGGGCGTTCCGAGCGCATTTCGGGGGTGAGCTACCGGCCTTCACAGCAGTCGGCCAACCGCCATGTTCGCCATGAGCAAGCCAGGGATGCGGGAACGGGTAGGACATGCCACGATCGGGTGCGCCTGCATGTCCACGACATGGAAGGACATGGATGCGAAACGGTGCCGGGGTGGCGGAATGGCAGACGCAGCGGACTTAAACTCCGCGGCCGAAAGGCGTGGGGGTTCGAATCCCCCTCCCGGTACCAATTCTAGAGTCGACAATTGTATTGTCCCCGAGCGGTGCCGACAGATCTTCTTCTTGTTCATTTTGATCTTAGCTAGTTAATCGCGCGCGCGATTTTATTTTTGGCGAAGACGATGTCGGCCGGGATACGGCCTTGGGTGCGGCGCCCGGTGTGGGCCCGTTGCTCGTTGTAGTACCGCAGATAGCCCTCCAGGTCCCGGCTCAGAGCACTCAGCTTGGGCACGAGCGAGCGGGCGAAGGACCGTCGCCAGCACTCCTCGAGGATCGTTCGCTGGACGCGTTCCACGGCCCCGTTGGACTGGGGACGGCCCGCATGAATGAAGCGGTGGCGGACACCGAGGTCGCGTGCCTGGCCACGAAAGACCTGTGAACGGAACTCCGAGCCGTTGTCTGTGGAAATCTGCTTGAGCGGCCAGCCAGCGGCAGCGAGCTCCTTGTGAGCAATGCCGAGGAGGGCGGCTGTGAAGTGAGCATCCGGGTTGTGCGGAGTGTTGTGGAGGTGCGCCCAGGTGTAACCACTGGCCACGTCGATGGCCGTGTACTGCCAGACACGGCCTTTGGTGCCGCTCAGGCGTCCGACGAAGAAGCAGTCCAGTTGGACCAGGTCCCCGGGTGATTCGGCTTCCAGGTGGCGCTCCTCTCGAGGCTGTTCCCGCTCCGCTGCCGGTGGCTGCATCGAACCAGCCACCAGCCGCAACCGCTTCTCCCTCGTCGAGAGCCCGTGGCGCCGGAGGATGAGCCAGACCCCGTTGGCCGAAACGACAATCCCGCCCCACTGCTCGCGGCGAAGCTCGGCCGCAATGCGTTTCGGGCCAAACCCGGGAAACCCCAGCGCGAAGGCTAGTACCCGCTGCTCAACCCAGGCTGGAACCTGGTTCGGCATGCGCGGCGGACGGCACTCTCGTGGACGGAGCGCATCGAGACCCCACTGCAGCACCCGTGGCCGCCAGCGATAGTAGGTCGAGCGGTGCACCCCGAAGACGCGGCACGCCTCTTTCACCCCAACTTCCCCCGCGTAGGCAAAAAGGGCCAGACGGTGCTGGTAGATCAGGTCATCATTGGACATGGTGGGGACAGCCTCCTTCTCTCGTTGAACAAGAGAAGTCTGCCCCACCCCCAGCCTCCCAGGTGAAACGCGTGTCTACATCACTTGGAGATACTTCAGTGTGCCAGGTCTTCGAGAAGGTGAACACAGGCGGCGTCACGTTGACCGTGTTCGAGCTGCTAACCGCAACCTTCGCGGCGGACGAATTCGACCTTCGCAAGGACTGGGAAGAGTGCGAACGCCAGTTCAAGACCGCCGACAAGAAGGTCCTGCACGAGGTCGCGAACACGGACTTCCTGCAGTCCATCTCGCTGCTCGCTACACGGGAGGCCCGGGAACAGGCGATGAAGGCGGGCCAGGATGACGAGAAGGCCTCGCGCATCGGCTGCCGGCGGCAGGAGATGCTCGCGCTCAGCCTCCCGTCTTACCAGCGATTCGCGCCGTTGGTGGTCGATGGGCTCGCACGGGCGGCGAAGTTCCTGCACACGCAGCATTTCTTCGATACGAAGTTCCTGCCGTACGGCAGCCAGCTCGTGCCCATGGCCGCCATCTTCGCCGTCCTCGGCAAAGAATCGGAAACGGCCGGCGCGCAGGAGAAGATCGCGCGCTGGTTCTGGTGCGGCGTCATGGGCGAGCTGTACGGCGGGACCACGGAGACGCGCTTCTCCCGCGACCTGCCAGAAGTAGTCCAGTGGGTCCGCGGCGGCCCAGAACCGCGGACGGTCACCGAGGCGCTGTTCGCATCCGGGCGCCTCCTCACGCTCCGCACACGCATCAGCGCGGCCTACAAGGGACTGTATGCACTGCTCCTCCGCGAAGGTGCGAACGACTGGAGTACGGGCAAGGACGGCACAATTGCGAATTACTTCGACGAAGCCACCGACATACACCACATCTTCCCGAAGGCCTGGTGCCAGCAAGAAGGGATTCCGGCCGCCCGGTACGACTCGATCATCAACAAGACGCCCCTTTCGGCGCATACGAATCGCGTGATCGGCGGGCGGGCGCCATCGGAGTACCTCACGCGCGTGGCGAACGGCGCCGGGATTAGCGACAGTGAGTTGGATACCTACGTCTCCAGCCATCTGATCGACCCGGCCACGCTGCGGGCGGACGCCTTCGAGGAGTTCTTCGAGAAGCGGGCGCAGGCCCTCCTGGCTCACATCGAACGGGCAATGGGGAAGTCCGTAGTCACCGAGGCAGTCGCGGACGAACCCGAAGAGCCGCTGACCTACGACGACCTCGAAACGGAAGAGCTGGAGCCTGAGCATGACGCTGCCTGATTCAGCGAGGGGAAATCCCCCGTCTCCACCGACTTCGACCCCGACTCCGTCGCAACTGCGCGCGGAGCTCGAAGAACTAATCGTGCGCGACCTCTTGGGTCCTATCTGGGGAGAGAATGAGCGCATCCCCGGAGACGAGAGGGTCCGGGACTGGTACGCGCTCGGCATGCTCGCGCCGCGAAACACCGTGGGCACAGACCGCGAGCGCGACAACAGCGCCGAAGGCACCGGCGGCGAAGAGGAGTCCGGGGATGACGAGCCGGAGGAGCGCATCGCCGCGAGGATGCTGCTGCCGTCTTCGTTCGGGCTCTCGTTCGCGCTGGCGCCAGGCACCGAACGCGTGCGCGTGATCGCATCCTGGGGCCAATACTGGAAGGTCACCGACGAAGAAAAGCTCGACAAGGAAGGCAAGCCCTCCCGCTGGTGGCAGCGCGAGCAGATCAGCGACGGCTTCGAGCTCGTCATCAAGGACGGGCTGATTGACCCGGTCGCTCCGGTCCCCGATTTCCCGGACGTGCTCGTCCGGGGCACCTGCGTCGACCGCCAGTACGCTCGCTACGTCACCCTCTTCCTCGTCAATGACCAGGAGAAGCCGTCGAACAACCAGAACCTTGACCAGGTGTGGCTGTTCCAGCCGGAACTTGCGGTCGAAGGGGTCGACGGCGAGGCGCCGTTCATCGGGCGCAAGGAGGCCTTGCCCGGCGCGCGCATGACGCGGCCGCCCGAGGAAGCAACGCTCGAACTGCTCTACCGTGACTCGATCGAGTTCGCGACCGGGCACGGGGTGAGCGTGCACGCCATCCCATCCGAGACGCGTCGGGGCCGTACGAAGCGCGTGGAGACCACGATCGTCCCGCGGGCGGAAGTCGCCCGCACGGAGGCGCCGGACGCGCGAGATATCCCCGCGCTCGCCGGTGTCGAACTCGATATGAAGGTGCTGGCCGGGCTGGACGGCGTATCGCTCGTGCAGCGGCTCCAGCCACTCGCCGACGCGTACGACGCCTGGCTCGATCTCCAGCAGAAGCGGGTCGATGACAAGGAGGAGGGCCTCGAAGAGCACATCGGCGCCACGGCGATTGCCCTCTCGGCGGCGCGCACGGCGGCCCGTCGCCTCCGAACCGGGATCGAGCTGTTGGGTGCCGACCCTATCGCGGCCGAAGCGTTCCGCTTCGCCAACGAAGCGATGTGGCGGCAACGGGTCCACACGATCGCCGGCGCTGAACGCCGAGAAAAGGAACGGGCACTTGAAGCGGCGCGGGCAGTCCGTCCCCGAGAGGGCGAGCAGCCTCCTCTGCTCCCCGAAGTTCCGCGCCTCGCGGACGCGGTCCGTACCGCCACGGAGCCGAAGAACCACCGTTGGCGGCCCTTCCTGTGGGTAGCGTTTCCGGCGCGAACGGTGCGTGGAGCGGCGACGTTGCGGCTTCGGAGAGCGGACACCCCGTTTGGCGAGGATGCGCTGCACGGTCGCCCGCGAGAGATGCAGCCCTTCGCTCTCGCCAAGGAGCTCTGCCAGGTGCGAATGATTCACTCCCGCGTACCGGCCGGTGGCCAGAGCGAGGACCTTCTCCCGGATCTCCCCGCTCGTCGCGTGGGCTGGAGACCGCCCGCGATTGCCATGGACGATGCCACGTGGCCCGTCACGCTGATAGGCCGTCAACAATCGCCGGACTTGCCGCTCGCTCACCCCGATCAACGCTGCCGCTTCAGCGATGCTCAGGATGCCGATACCAACCTGGCCAAGCACGATGCCTCGCTGTTCTTCTCGCTTGCTCAAGATCACTCCATCTCCCATAGATGGACATAGTCACTGAGCAGTTAGCTCTGACGTTTTCACTGAGCAGCGACATCGGAGGTTCTTGGATTGCGTACGGAGCTCACACGGGCTACGATGTGAACCTAAAGTAGCGTTCCGTTAGTTCATGGAAGGGTGGCCGGCATAAGCGGTGCTGGGGGCATCTTAGGGCAAGATCTCGGCGAGGTAATCGCGGCCGTTGACGCGGGCGTTCTCCTTGAGCATCCAGAGGTGGTGGAAGTTGGCGGCGCCGGCGTCTGAACCGAAGCCATCCATCGAACGGGTGCGGCGGCGCAGTTCACGGAAGCCACGCTCCATGAGGTTGTTGGTGCGGATAGGGTGGTCGCTGTTCTTGGGCGGAATGCGCTCAAGAACGCGGCGAAGCCCCATCGCAAGCCAGGGGAAGCTATCACTGAGGAGATCGAGCGAGTCCTGCCTTTGGTCAAGGCCGGGAGCATCGACAATGCTGTGGACGGCGCTCATGAGGCCCTGGCGCAGGCTCTCATCTTCCTTACGGGGATAGCGCTCCCGAATCCACTCCGCAGCATTGTGTTTGAGGTGCCAGGTACATCGCTGCAGGCGGACGCCGGGAAGTGCCAGGGCGACGGCTGATTCGATCGCCTGGTCGCCGTCACTGATGACGGTGAAGGGCGGATTATAGCGGCTGATACCGAGGCCGCTGAGAGCGGTTTCCCAGGCTTCCGTACTGCGGTCAGACGAGAGCACCGAGCCAACCCAGTGCTTATTGCCTTCGGCATCTTGTCCCCGGACCGAGAGAAACCAGCGGGGCTGGCCACGGACACGGTGGTATACCTCATCGAGAGCGAGGTAGTGGCTCGGAGCATGCTGCGGAGGGGTGTGCTGCGCCCTGCCTGCTGACTGGAAGGAGCGCCAGAGGCTCATCAGCCCGATGCTGCTCTTGCTTCGGCGCTCCAGCAGCCTCTTTACTGCCCGGTAGCTGCAGCCTTCGAGATAGAGCCCGAGTAGTTGCTGATCCAGGTCCAGCCAGAGCCGTTTACGCCTCGGCAAGAGCGGGTGGCTGAAGGGCACGCTCCGCTTACAGCCGCGGCAAACCAGTTGCGGGATGCGAAGACAGATGACGCCTTCGGCGGTGAGCGGCCGCCGTAAATAGTGCCCGTTGCGCCGCAACTCCCGGCCAAGCCGTGGACCGCAGTTGGGGCACGGCCAGCGCGTCAAAGTCTTTCCCTGGTAGCCACTGCGCCGTTCGCCCAGGTGCTGCTGCACGCTCTTGTCGATAACCGCCTGTAGCAACGACTCCTTGAAGGCTCGTGCCAGTTCCCCCGCCGTATGCTCGATGAACCTCACCGCTGCACCCGAACGGCCGCGTTCGCATCGCCGCTCAATCGCCTCTGTTAGCCTATCCAAGGGCTCCATCCTCCAGCTGTTGTGCTTCGCCGCTACAACCTACCGGAGAGCTGGAGCCCTCACTCCCCTTTCATGAATTCCCGAGACGCCGTCGCCCGTTCAGGTCGGTTGCAGGGGTGAGCGTCCGGCCGCACAATGCTTGGGCATTCATCTCACCAACACAGGAAAAACACATGGCAATTAATCTGGGCGACAGCCCCCAAGAGGCGGCCTGGCGCAAGGAAGTCCGCGAGTTCATCAAAGCTGAGGCACCGGCGGCCCTCACGCAGGGTGGCGATCAGGGCGAGAACGCCCTCTTCGGCCGCCTCGGTGCTATCAAGGAATGGCGTGACCGGGTCGCGAAGAAGGGCTGGGTCGCTCCCTCCTGGCCCAAGAAATATGGCGGCGCCGAAATGTCGGTCGTCGACCAGTTCGTCATGAACGAGGAGTTCGCCGAAGCTGGCGTGCCCAGCAACGTCGGTGGCTTCGGCGTCATGATGATCGGCCCCACGCTGATTGAGCACGGTACTGAAGAGCAGAAGGAGGTCCACCTCGGGCGCATCCTTCGCGGCGAAGTGCTCTGGTGCCAGGGCTACAGCGAACCGGGCGCTGGTTCGGACCTCGCCGCGCTCCAGACCCGTGCCGTCCGCGATGGTGACGACTATGTCCTCAACGGTCAGAAGATCTGGACGACGGGCGCCCAGTTCGCCGACTGGATGTACATGCTGGCCCGCACCGACCCCGATGCTCCGAAGCATCGCGGCATCACCTATCTCCTCGTCGACATGAAGAGCCCTGGTGTCACGGTTCGCCCGCTGACGACGCTCGCCGGTACCCAGACTTTCAACGAGGTCTTCTTCGAGGATGTGCGCGTCCCGGTGAAGAATCGCGTCGGCGAAGAAAACCGCGGTTGGTATGTGGGTACCACTACCCTCGACTTCGAGCGCTCCTCCATCGGCAGCGCCATCGGTGTTCGCAAGCAGCTCGAGAGCCTCATACGCCAGGCGAAGGCCGGCAAGGAAGCGACGTTCCGGAGCGAGTCCGTTCGACGGGAGTTCGCCGACCGTTGGATCGAGTGCGAAGTCGCCAGGATGCTCAGCTACCGCGTTGTCAATATGCAGGTCCGCGGGCTGATCCCGAACTACGAGGCCAGCATGTGCAAGATGTACTCGAGTGAGCTCGGCCAGCGCATCGGCTACCTCTCGATGCACATGTATGGCATGCACGGCAATGTCATCAATCGTGCTTCGATGGGCTACATGCAGGGTGTCAGCTCCACTATTGCGGGTGGCACCACCGAGATCCAGAAGGGCATCATCGCGACCCGGGGCCTCGGCCTCCCACGCGGTTAGGATCCATTCGAACGCCAATCGAAAAGGGGGACCGCCCACGGGCGGTCCCCCTTTTCCTGTCCCGTCTCATTGGTTTGGCGGCCATCGCTCCGCATGGCAACGCTTCGCAGTTCAGATAAGAGAGCGGCGGACACCCGCGCTCTCACGGCTCAGGCGGGGTGTCTCCTCCGGCAGCGACAACCCGGTTACCCGCACCGGCTCGTAGAGCAGCTCTCCACAAAGGCTGCAAAGCGACCGATCGGGCCGGGCAACAGCCTTCCCTTCGTATACCCCATGGCGTTCTTCCCACGGATGCAGGCAACCCATGAACACAGCGTGGTGGGAAGCCAGGCACAACCCCAATCCCCCCGCGTCACTCGGGAAGCCGGGCAGTTCTCCGCACCAACCGGCACCTCTCTGAATCTGAAACAGGGGTGCAGGCCCCAACCGAACTCGGCGCCTACGGGTCGCTCGCGTACACCACCCGATACCAGAGCCGCGCAAGCTGATCGGCTACACGATCGAGTTCCTCGGTCGCACCTGGATACGGCTCCTCGCCGAGGCCGAACCAGAGCAGGCAAAGCCAGTCCATCATCGCGGTGAGTGCTTTCGCCGTGACGGCCGCGTCGATCGGCCGTGCATGCTCCCGTTCGATGCTCCGTTCGATATCACGCCGTATCCGCTCGATGAACAGTGCGCGCATGCGCCTGTTCTGATCGAGGAAATCGGGGCGCATCAACATCATCTGCGTGAGCGACCGGTAGAGCCCGGCGTGCTCTTCCCAGTAGGCGAGGACCGCCCGGAGGGAGACCTTGATTCGCTCGAAGGGCGGCGCATGGCGGTCGAGATCCAGGTGTGAGGCGGCGAAGAGTTGCTCGTTGAGGCGCTCACCGAGGGCCATCACGATGTCGTACTTGTCTTTGAAATAGATGTAGAAGGTACCGCGCGCGACACCTGCTTCCTGCACCACGTCTTCGACGGTGGCATCGATGATGCTCTTCCTGTCGAGAACACGCAGGGCGGCGTCCATCAGCAGTCCCCGGCGAAGGGCACTGCCACGCTGCGGTGGTGTCGCCGCATCGCCTGTTGTGTGGGTTGCTGTCATCGTTTCCAGCCTGCTATTTGCGGCACCCGCTCGCCGGGCCACACCTCAACGCGCTGAGTCACCGACGCCTGGTTACATGGAAGAGCACCGCGGATCGGCTGATCGTAGGGCCGCTGTCTCCACCGGACAACGGCATGGTATCGCGGTTGGAGGCTGCGCGTTGAAGTTCGCAGCGTGCTGGTGCACCATGAGCCACCTTCATCCGCCATCCACGGGGGGCACGGCACATCGCCGATATGGTGACTGCAACGGGCGCCGATCCGAGTGGGGAGTCTATCACCGTCTGTACCCTCATCTCCTTGTCCCCGTACCCTGCGGATGAACCAGTCGCAGATATCAAGCAACACGAAGGTCCGGCTCGACCGTCCCTTCACGGCGACCCCGCCTGGCAAGATCACCGCGACCATCACCGGAGGGAAGCATGACAGGATACCGAATCGAACTGGCCGTGCCGGGCCGCAACATCCGCGAACAGCAACACTTCGCACGGCTCGCGGAGTCGCACGGACTGACAGGCGGCTGGCTTTCGGAGGTAAACGGTGGCGACGCGGTGACCCAGGCAGCGGCAGTCGGTATGGCCACAACGTCTGCTCGCGTCGGCACTGCGATCATCCCCATTCAAACACGCGATCCCCTCCTGATGGTGATGACGGCTCACTCCCTTGCCGATCTCACGGGCGGGCGCTTCGTTCTTGGCCTCGGCACGAGCACGAAAGTCATTGTCGAAGACTGGCATGGCCGGCCGTGGGGCAAGCCGCTCAGTGGCGTCCGCGCGTACGTCGAGCTCCTCCGCAAGCTGATGGCCGGTGAACGCGTCTCGGCGCAAGGTCCCTACCCGATGAAGCGCGCAAGCCTCGCCGTTCGCAGCCCGAATGCAGTGCCGATTCACCTGGCCGCCCTCAATGACGGCATGCTCCGCCTTGCCGGGGAGGCCGCCGATGGCGCCATCCTCAACTTCGTAAGCACCCGCCAGGTCAGGCGCTCGGTTGAGATCATGCATGCGGCCCGAAAAGCAGCCGGTATTGATACCCCGTTCGAAGTCAGCGTGTTCTTTCGCTGTACGGTCACTGATGATCCGGCGGCGGCACTTCCCCGCTATCAGCAAGAACTCCTCACCTACCTTCTCGCGCCCGTCTACCAGGCGTTCTTCGCCCGCGATGGTTATGCGGACCTCGTCGAGGTAACGAACGAGCGCTGGTCTGACGGCCAACGCGAAGCGGCCCTCAATGGCGTGCCCATGGAGTTCATCGCGGAGCGCGCCCTGATTGGCACGGCGGAGAGTATCCACGCCCGGCTGGAGGCTTATGGCGAGGCTGGAATGAACAACGCCATCGTTCTCCCCGTTCCTATCCCGGGGACCGACTACGGCGAGGCCTGCACCACCATCATCGAGGCACTCGCACCTTCCCGGCGATGATCGTTACGTTGTGTGCTGGCGAAAGAACTCCCGGAGCTTCCGCTTCGTCGCTTCGATCTTCCCGGGCGCCCGGCAGTCAACGCCCATGCAGGTGGCAATCGGCGCCTCACTGCAGATCCGCTCCGAGATCGCGGTCGGATGGAACGGGTCGTTCCCGGGGACAATGAAGAGCGGCACCGGGCACTCACGGACGACCGATTCCTCGACGCTCACGAACGGAACATGCCGGCCCCAGATCGATGCGTCATAGTCCCGGATGAGCTGCTCGTACCGGGCTGGCGCTAGTGCCAGGACCTCGGCCCGGAATGCCGGGTCCGCCGCTATGCGCGCCGCGAACGGACCGCCGGCGTTGTTCGCCACGAACAACGGATTCGCCAGCGCGGAATCGACAACTGCCTGCATCCCCTGTTCGTTCGCCAGCGCGATCGTCGGTTTGAACATTGCAAAGAAGGTGTCACGCGTGTTCACGCCGTCAACGAACCCAACCGGGTCCTGTCCGCCGGCTGCAATAACCCGCGTCGGCGCTTCCTTGATAAAGCGCAGTACGAAGGCCACACCGATACAGCCGCCGTAGAGCATCGTCTGCTCGATACCAAGGGCATCGAGTACCGCTCGCTGGTCTGCGGCGTGCTCTTCCCAGGTTGGCGCCTTCAACGGTCCGGGCGAGTGCTCGGCATTGCGCTGGTCCATTCCAATCAGCCGGAATTCGTCAGCCAGTTCAAACGGGTCGATGAGGCTCCGCGACCAGAAGCTCACCTGGCTGTTGATGCCGCCGGGAGCAAAAAGGAGGATCGGTGTACCGCTCCCCCGCGTTTCGTAGTAGATGCGAGTACCATCAGGCCGGTTTACGTACGACACGCATCGGACTCTAGCCCGCTTCGCCGCACTTCTCAACCGGGTGAGCCGCACCTAATGCGACACGCCGGTATCGGCTTCCAATGCCGCTCGTACCCGTCTCTGTAGAGCAATCGCCGGCGTCTCCATCGGGTGCCTGTCGTGGCGGAAGCCACACTGGAATTGCCCCCACAGGTACTTCACGAAGAACCGCAACGCACCAAGCTCGCGCACCTGCCCGATGTGCACCGACTCGTGTGCGATGAGTGCCAGTCCTCGTGGCGACTGCTCGTCAAACTTCCCGGCACGGAAAATCACCCGGTTCAGCACTGTCACGGCACTCATCCGCAGGAGCACGGGTAGCCATCGCCATGGCCGCCCGGTCACCACCCGCATCGAACGCAGATCCTGCGCAGGCACGAACTCCGAAAGCCTCTCAACGACCGGGGCCGTGAGCCTGCCTGTCATCTGTTGCATTCCGGCAGTCATTGCCCTGGTGCCAGACGGGATTGGTCGACCCGATAGATGCGGTAATCCCCGCTCGAGAACACGCGCGAGAGTGCCGGCATCGTATCGAATTTCGCCAGGCCCTCGTCCGTGCCACGCAGCACCTCCTCTGTCCCGACAACCAGGTAGCTTACGTTGTACTTCCGCAGGTACTGGTTTGCGAGGTCAGTCGATGACGTAGTGTAGAGGCTTGCCATATCCACGCGCCGACGGTCAATGAGTGGTTGATAGTCCGTTCGCTGCTGAACCTGGTGCCAATCCCATCCGATGACGGCCGGAAGCCCGGTGTATTCGGAGATCCGCCCTGTCCAGTGGTAGAGCGGGCCAACCGCCTCGGCAATCACCGGGCTCCCCTGGACGTTCTCTCGCAGCCACGTAATGAGGGGCTGGTCGTCGGAGAGGTGGACGGTCACGATTCGCGGATTCGTACTCGTTCCGATGTCCTCCTGGTAGTAGGCGGAGGGCAGAAACGCCATCCCGTTCAACGTCGGCTGGATATCGGCAAAGCGAGCCTCCTGCCGCGCCCGGGTCCCCGACCACAGGTAGATGGCACTCGAAACCACCAGCAAACCGGTGAGCGATGTTGCCACGACAGCCGCAAGCCCTCGTCCACGGATCGGCCGGAGCCTGGCGCCTCGCACGTCCCAAAGCGCCTGCCCGCAATACCAGGCCGCGAAAGCTGACCCCAGCGCGAACAACTGCCACGCCTGGATCCCGAACTTGAATACCGTGTTCATTCGCACGATGTCGTTCTTCAGGGTCACCACATCCACACCCGCACTGATTGCGAAGGCGAGGGCGAACATCGCCGTCGCCAGCATCCGGGGCAGATCACGGTCCGTGGCCCGCCATTCGAGCCATAGCAGGTTCAGGAAGTACACCTCGATAAGGGAAGCAAGGGCGACTGTCGCGAGGCCGAATGTGTATGTGAATGCCCCGAGCCCGGCAGCGAACACGGCCAGCGCCCCGATCTCCATCCAGCCGTTCACGCTCGCAAGGAGTGGGTTCCGCCCGTGATCGCGTCCGCGCAGCGCCAGCTCCTCGTGATACCGCACCGCCAGGAACAACACGGCAAGCACGACGAACACCCCGTATTGGACGAAGTACTGGTGCACCTTTGTCGTCTGTGGCGCGCGAATGAGGCCGGGATCGAACGTCTCGAAGTGCGCGGTATAGGGAGCAAAGAACACAACGAGCACCGCGCCAGCGGTCACCACGTGGCCCACTCCGAGCCACCATCGTTCCTGCCAGCGGGCACGCCGCACCGCCTGGCCGGCAGCGATGGCCCCGAAGCCGATGAGCACCGCCGTCGGGAAATCCCACGTGTGGACCGTCCGGATGAGCCCGACGGTAAGGCCGATCAGCGCTGCCAGGAGCCAGCCCCGGATACGCCCGGCTTCGGTTCGCACCGTCACCACGTAGCTGACACCGAGCGCAATGACGAGCCCGAAGAACGGCACATCCATGAGATGCGGGTGCAGGTCGCCGAACAGCAATGAAAAGTAGGGGAACTCCGTGATATCGAACTGACCGAAGTGGACGCGCGAACTCCGCCACCAGTCGAATGGCGGCAATGCCCGGTTGTGCACCGCCCACCGCCACCACCCCCCGATAATCCCGAAGAACCCGCCAACGACCGGTTTCGATGAGACGTGCCAGGTGTCGATCGACTGGAACCGTTCGACCGTCTGGTGGAGTCCGTCGAGGTTCGCAAGGAATAGCACGAAGACAACACCAAGTGCGCCGGCAGCAATTGCCGGCCGGCGCCAGCGGCGCGTCTCGCCAATCGCCGCTTTTCGGCCGCGGGCCGCGAGTGCCACCAGGTTGTGGACCGTCGAATAGGCCGTCGCCGCACCGAGCGCTGCGAACGTTGGGCCCCCCAGGTTGAAGGCAATTTCCGGCAGCAGCTCGAGTGCGCGGATGGGCACAGCAAGGAAGAACCAACCCATGTAGTAGTAGTTCATCGACCCGCCGGCGAACCACGGGTCGTAGGGCGGCAACTCCGTGCTGCGCACCACCGCCGTCAGGTAGGCGATCTCCATTGGCTTCTCACCACCCTGCGGGTGGTACCAGAGGTCGGGATTCCAGGCCCGGAGGAGGAGGAACACCGCGAACGCTCCGAGGAACGCCACCTCCATCGCGAGCCAGCTGCGCCAGCGCGCCCGTGCCTCCGCCATCAGCATTCGCCTTCGCACCACCGCGAGAGCCACCCCTGCCAGCACAGCCGCTCCCATGACGGACCACGCCAGCACCCCGGAGAACCGTGCTGGACCCCATGCAACCAGTGCCCAGACTGGCAGCACCACCGCGCTGAGGCCCAGCACCTTCGAGAGTCCGTAGCCACGATCGGGGAGTGCCCGGAAGAGCCAGGTCACCCACGGTAGTGCCGCGAACGCGGCGACCTCGAGCCAGAGGAGCCACCATGCCCATGGAATCGAACTGGCCCAGCCCTTGCCATCAAATACGCCGGTGAACGTGCCACCCGATTGCTGAGCCTGCTCCTCCGCAGGGGTCAGTTGCAGGCCATTCGTCCGGCCCTGCCGGGGCAGCAGGTTGATCGCCCGCTCCGGGTGGGCCTCTTCGAGCAGCGCCACCGCCTTTGCGGCATCGAATGCAGCCGTCTTCTGATAGATACGCACCTCCGGATGGTCGTACACGGTAAACGACTCCTCGGCGCCCGAATCATCGATGGTGAGCCCGAGGAACGACGGCCGGCGGTCGAAATGCGCCACTTCCTCGAAACCGAGTGCACCTGAATCCAGTAGCTGGTAGTAGCGGATCGTTGCCGGGTATTCAGCGGGCAGCCGCACCACGCTGTCACGGACCCGGTTCGACGCGAGGATGACGTAGTCCGCGTTGGCCAACCCGCCTTTGCCGGCATCCCTGGGGCGTCCGTAAACCAGCTCCCTGACCTTCTCCTCCGAGTCAGTCTGGTACGGCTCCAGCTCGATGTTCCGGTATTGGCCCCACGCCTGGCCCGGGATGAGATAGGGCAACGAGTCATCCCAAAGCTCGCTGGTAATTGCCGACCCCGGCGGGATGTTCTGGTAGATCCAGCGACTGGCCTCGATCCGTGGCTGCTCGGCCCGGTAGACATTCTGGAATGCCAGCGCCCAGAACGCTGTCCCGCCGGCGACAACCACAACGGCAACCACGGAGACCGTGCGCGGACCCACAAGTCCGGGCTTCGAAAGCCGGCCGGCCAACCCACCGAGCAGCCTGGTCTCCCGGGTGCCCGGCCACCGGGCGTTCACGAGCGCCCAACCCGCCAGCAGGCAGAGCACGGGGTAGATCGGCTCGAAATAGCGCATGAATGCGACGAACCGCATCCCCTGGAAGGTGAACACCGCGCCCGCAAACAGGAACGGCAACAGGAATGTCATCTCCCGCCGCTTGAACAGGAGCACCCCGCCGGCCGCGACGGCAACGATCGCCGCAATTCCGAGTGCTGGCCCGAATCCGAACAGGACCAGGTTCCGCAACGGGGTGATGAATGGGCTTCGCCCGGCGAACTGCACGAACGGCGGGTAGTCCACGTCACCATTCTGGAAGTCGTATTCCCGCTGGAGGTCATTCCTCCAGACCGGGTTCAGACTCATATCCCAGACATGTGGCCCACTAAACGCGTACGGCTGGGCGAACCGGAATGTGAGCAGTGCCAGCGCGAGCGCGAAGCTCAGCACCGCGAGGTCGGTCATCCAGTTCCCTGGCGATGTGCTGACCGAGCCCTTCCAGCGCAGTCCGAGTTGTGGGAAATCCCGAAGCGCCACCCTGACGGCTGCTGCACCGGTGATCGCCGGGATGAACAGCACAGCATTCACCTTGCAGGCCATCGCCAGTCCGAGGCCGATACCAATGAGTACCGCCGAGAGCCAGAGATCCCGCTCACGCTTCGCCCGGACAAAATGCACTGAACCCAGCAGCACCGATGCTCCGAAAAAGACGAGAAATGGATCCATCGTCCAGAAATGCGAGAGCTGCGTCGGCAACACTGCCAGCGCGTAGAAGAGTGCGCCCAGCAACGCGGCGCGCTTTCCGAACAGTGACCATCCGAGGGCAAACACCAGTGCGATAGTCCCCACATCGAACAGCGCAGTGATGCGCCGCCCCCAGAACACGGTGTCTTCGTAAGAATCGCCGTGACCGTTGGGTAACGGGATCCCCCATGGTCCGAGGCTCAGCTCGCCTGGAAGGCTCCCCGCGAGCGAGCTCACTCCCTTCGCCACGAACAGTGGAAAGGTGCCATAGACAAAGGAATGCGTTTCGGGGTCGTTATAGGGATTGAGGGTGCTGTGTGCCGTGTCGAAATAGCCACCGAATCCGGGCCATGAGATACGGTCGGAGACGAGCGAGAGGAACCGCTCATCCGGGTGCATCTGGAGCGGGATGTCCGCACCCTTCGGTTGGTCCCAGCCAAGGCCGTTGAACCGTAGCATGCCACCGAGGAGGAGGATGAGAGCGAGCGCGGCCGGCCACCTGCAGGCGATGGCCCGGATGCGGGCAATCGCGAGACCCGCGACAGTACGCTCGAGCGGGGTTTCGGCCACGCTACCTCCGCGGGGTGTGGAGCTCACGGGTGCAAAGCCCGCGGTGTGCTAGAGGATACGACGCCCTCGCGAATCACTCCGCTGCGCTACGCCTTCTTTTTCGATCCCTTTGCAGACGAAACCTGCCTGGCAGGCCGGGGCTGGACAGCAGGTGGCACCTGCACCTCGGTTGGGGCAACGAATCCAAGGTGGCGCCGGTTCTCATCCGACTCCGCGTGGATCTCCACCCGGTACACCGTCTGGTATGGGAAGAACGCCTGGATTACGTGGGGGTGGTCATCGCACGCAGCCTGCACCGCCACCCACGAGTCAGTCACGCCCGAGATCCCGGCGACGAAATGCGTCGATCCATCGGTTGTGAAGAGTTCAACGCGCGGAGCGCCGCAATTCACCTGTTTGCAAAACGCCGCCACAGCCTGCGGAAGCACGGTCTCGAAGAACTGGCGGTCGAACGGCGCACGGTCGGTTCGTGCTGGTGGCGGCGCGGGCGCTGCCGGAACCACGCCCGGCGGAAGGTAGATCACGTTCTGCGGTTGCACCATGCCCGCAAGCCTACCCATCGGTGGCTCCCGCTGTATAGCGCGACCGGGGTGTGCCTGCGCCGCCTGCCCTTAGTACACTGGCACCACGCAACGGAGGCCCCGCGATGTCCGATTCCACCGTCACCCAACCAACGCTCTTCTCCGAGCAAGCACTTGCGAGCCTCTCGCGCGCTGTCCATGCCTGGGAAGAAGGCCCGCTCGCCAGGAATCTCCAGCGCTCCCCCGAACGCGATGAACGGTTCGCTACCAGCTCACAGCCCGTCCAACGGCTCTACACCCCGCTCGATATCACAGACCTCGACTATGAGAGAGACCTGGGCTTCCCGGGCGAGTATCCGTTCACGCGCGGTGTCCAGGCCACCATGTATCGCGGCCGCTTCTGGACGATGCGCCAGTACGCCGGCTTCGGCACCGCCGAAGAATCGAACCAGAAGTTCCGCTATCTCCTGAGCCAGGGCCAGACGGGGATTTCCGTCGCATTCGACCTGCCGAGCCAACTCGGCTACGACAGCGACGACCCGATGGCCATCGCTGAAGTCGGCCAGGTTGGTGTAGCCATCGATTCGCTCTACGACATGGAGACTCTCTTCGACGGCATCCCCCTCGATAAGGTCTCAACGAGCATGACGATCAACGCCCCGGCCGCGGTCATGCTCGCCATGTACGTCGCTGCCGCCGAAAAGCAGGGCATCAACCCCGAGATGCTCAACGGCACCGTCCAGAACGATGTCCTCAAAGAGTACGTCGCGCGCGGGACGTACATCTTCCCGCCCGGCCCAAGCGTGCGCATTGCGGCCGATATCATGGCCTTCTGCGCCAGGAATGTTCCCCAGTGGAACACGATCAGCGTCAGTGGCTATCACATCCGCGATGCCGGCTCCACGGCTGCCCAGGAAATTGGCTTCACCTTCGCCAACGCCTGTGCCTATATGGATGCCGCCATCGAGCGCGGTCTCAATATCGATGAGTTCGCCCCGCGTATTAGCTGGATCTTCAACACCCACAACAACTTCTTCGAGGAGATCGCCAAGTACCGGACCCTCCGGCGCCTCTGGGCCCGTCTCCTGAAGGAGCGCTATGGCGCCCGGGATCCTCGCTCGATGATGCTCAGAACCCACACGCAGACCGGCGGCTCAACCCTGATGGCCCAACAGCCCGAGAACAACATCGTTCGCGCCGCCATCCAGTCGCTCGCCGCCGTCATTGGTGGCGTCCAGAGCATCGCCCTGAGCTGCTTCGACGAAGCGCTTGCCCTGCCCACCGACCAGGCGCAGCGAATCGCCCTTCGCACGCAGCAGGTCATCGCCCACGAGACGGGCGTCACCGACACGGTCGACCCCATGGCCGGAAGCTACTTCATCGAGCACCTCACCACTGAACTCGAAGCGAAGGCTCGTGGCTACATGCGCCAGGTTGAGGAGATGGGTGGGTCGATCCGCGCAATCGAAAGCGGCTGGATGCAAACCCAGATCGCGGAGGCCAGCTGGAACTACCAGCGCGAAGTCGATGAAAAGCGCGAAATCGTGGTCGGAGTGAATGAATACACCGACGCCAACGAGCAGCAAACCGCCATCTTCTCCGTCGACAAGCGCCTCGTCGACCACCAGCTCCGCCGGCTCGCACACCACCGCAGCGAGCGGGATGCGGAGAAGGTGCGTTCGACACTCGCCGCGTTGAAATCAGCCTGCCAGGGTAATGCCAACCTGATGCCACCTATCCTCGACGCAGTGCGTGCGTACGCCACCCTTGGCGAGATCTGCGGCACCATGCGCGAAGTCTTTGGCGAGTACCAGGCACCGACGGTCATCTAGCCACCGGCGCGCTCTCCGCGAAGGCCCTCGGGGTGGTTGTCCTCACGGGGATAGAACAGGTCGCGCTCACTTAATTGCTGTATAGTCGCAGCATGGCCCACGACCCTGGCTCCCTTGCGATCCTTGCTGAGAAGGCAGACCTCCTTCGCCGCCTGCATGGCGGCGCCAACATGCTGGTCCTCCCGAATGCATGGGATGCCGCCAGTGCTCGCACCTTCGAAGCCGCTGGTTTCCCCGCTATCGCTACGAGCAGTAACGCCATCGCCGCATCTATCGGCCACGAAGATCATGAGCATGCACCTCCAGACGAGATGTTCGCCGCGGCGGCACGCATCACGGCGGCCGTCAATGTCCCCGTTACCGTCGACCTCGAGGCCGGCTACCAACTCCCGCTCGACGAGTTCGTCCGGCGAGCGATAGCCGCCGGCGCGGCAGGCTTCAATTTCGAAGATACCGACCACCACGGGAGCGAGCCGCTGGTCCCGGCGGACAAGCAGGCAGCACGCCTCGCGGCCTTGAAGGATGAGATTGCGAAATCAGGTGTGAACCTCGTCCTCAACGCCCGAACGGATCCGCTCCTGCACCGTACCGGCTCGGTTGATGACCAGATCGCCGACGTCATCCAGCGGGCACGTCTCTACCGTGAAGCTGGCGCCGACTGCATCTACCCGTTCGGGTTTTTCGATGAATACGCGACCCGAGCTGTGGTCAAAGGCATCGAGGGGCCAATCAACATCCTCGCCTGGCGCCATCCACTTCCGCTCGCCGAACTCGCGGCCATCGGCGTCCGCCGAGTCACATTTGCCAGCGGCCTTTACCGCGAGGTGATGGCCCCACTCAAGGAAATGGTTGCGGCCTTCTCGGGCCCCTATCCAGTCGGAAAATAAACTACATCAAGGAGCATTCAGATGCCGCGTTTGCGTCCCCTGACAAAAGACGAAGTCCCGGAGGGCGAGGTCCGGGCTGCACTCGAGGCAGGTGAGAAATGGCTGGGTAAGCCAGTCGTCGGTGGTGGTATCCAGGCCTACGCCCCCGAAATCATGAAGGCCAGCCGGGCACTTGGTGCCGCACCGGAAAAAAGCGGCATGCTACCCCCGCTGATTCGTACCCTCGTCTGCCTCCGGGCTGCCCAGATGGTTGGTTGCCCCTTCTGAATGGATACCAATACTGCCGGGAGCAGTATGAACGGTGCATCCGACGAGAAGATCGCGGCGATCTTCGACTTCCGTACCAGCGATCTCTACACCCCTGCCGAGAAGGCCGCCCTTGCCCTCGCTGAAGAGATGACGCAAACACCGGTCGACGTCACCGACGAGACGTTTGATGAAGCGCACAAGTGGTATAACGAAGGTGAATTGGTCGAGCTCGTTGGCACCATCGCCATGGAAAACTATCGTGCTCGCTTCAATTGCACATTCCGTATCGAATCGGAGCATGTCTGTGAAAGGCGCGGGATTACCCCACCGCCACCGGTCCCAGGCCGCTGATCGGAACCTCGAAACGGGCTGGCATTCGCGGGTGCAGGCTGTGCGAATGCCAGCCCTTTAGCTATCGGTTAGCGATGCTTCCAGGCTGCGGCGAACAGGATCGGGTAGTGGGATAGCCTCACCCCGGGAATTGATCCACACCTGGACCGACGATCCATCTGCGACTACAGTCCCGTCGATGAGCCGCACATCGTAGCCCAACACGAAACTCCGCGTTCGCACCTCGGCTGTCCACGCGCGGGTCACTATCTCGTCCCGATGACGAAGCGAGTTCTTGTAGTTACAGGTTGTCGATGCCAGCACGAACGAACTGTCAGGCCCAAGTGTCCAGGGGTCATCCGGGTTCCGAATAGCCATGAGATGGTCGAGCCGTGCATCCTGGAAGAGCTCGAAGTACTTGGTATTGTTCACAATTCCCTGTGAGTCGGTGTCCAGCGAACGCACGCGCTCCCGGACTTCAGTCACCTTCGGCACCTGGCACCTTCTTTCGACGGACTCGATTCTACGGTCTTGCTGGATCGGCTGCAGGACGATGCTGCTCTGCAGAGGCAGGTGCCCATTGAGCAGGCCATCCACCCCCGGTTCACCCTCCAGCTACCCAGCGGCCACCCGGAATACAGGGTTTTTGCCGATAGTCAAATCATGGAACCGCCGTTGGCGCCGGGCGAAATGGTTCTGCTCTTACCCCGTGATGGTAGCCGGGCGCTCCTCCACGCTGTCATCCAGCAGCCACTTGCGAATGGTGCTGCCCTGGATATCTCGATGGAGGGTGTCCCCGGACGGGCGTTCGAACGTCGTGACCGCGTGGTGCTCGTCGTCCTGCGGGGCGACTCGCGGTTCGCCGCCGAAGCGATCGTAGTCGCAGCGAGCGGGATGGCGGGCATCCGTGTGCAACTGCTGTCGCCCTGGCGTTTTATCGAACGTCGCGTCTTTCCGCGCTTCGAAACATCCATGCGCGTGCAGGTCACCTCTGCCAATGGCAATGAACTCGCCGATGCCCGTCTCCTCGACATCTCGTCGGGCGGCATGCGGCTCTCCGCTGACCACGCCATCGACGGCCGGATCGACGTGTTCATCCATGGCCGCGACGGCATCCGCCTGCCCTGCGACGTCATCGCTTGCCGCCCGACCGGCCGGTTGTTCGAGGTCCGTGCCAGGTTCTGCGATCTTGGCCAGGGCCAGCACCGCTTTGTCCAGGACATGGTCTCTGCACTCCAGGCGCTCAACGAGCGCGGCCGGAATCTCCTGGCTTCGTAGCCCCCAGCTCAACCCAGCGGCTGGCTACCCGCTGCCGGTGGTCTCGGCCTCTCGCTTCTCCCGCAGGTTCCTTTCGCTGGCGGTCTCTTTCCGGGGATTGGCAGCCTGCCGGGCACGTTTTGCCGCCGCCTTCGTTTGTGGCCGCGGTTCCGCCGGAGCCGATTCGCGTTCAATTCGCGCGCCGATGCTCGCAGCAGCGGCATCCGCCGCGGCCTCCGTCACGCTCACCCTGCCATTGGATCCGGCAGCACGCCGCTCACCCACGGTGGCCCCCGCGAGCACCGGCGTGGCGGCTCCAGCGATGGTCCCCGCCGCCTGGAGTATCGGTCTCAGGTACTGGCCGGTGAAGCTCGTTGGGTGAAGCGCCACCTGCTCCGGCGATCCCGTCGCCACCACCGTACCGCCGCGGTCTCCACCAAGCGGCCCAAGATCGATGATGTAGTCGGCCGCTTTAATCACGTCGAGGTGGTGTTCGATGACAAGCACGGTGTTTCCCGCGTCGGCCAGCCGTTGGAGCACGTTGAGCAGGTGCGCCACGTCCTGGAATGAGAGACCCGTCGTTGGCTCATCGAGAATGTAGAGCGTGCGCCCGGTGGACCGGCGCGAGAGTTCGCTCGCGAGCTTGATGCGTTGTGCCTCACCGCCCGACAGCGTCGTCGCTGGCTGCCCGATCTTGATGTAACCGAGGCCCGTCGCTTCGAGCGTATCCAGGATTCGCTTGACCCGCGGGAACCGCTCGAAGAACTCCACCGCCTCGGAGACGGTCATATCGAGCACTTCGGCGATGTTCTTGCCACGGAACAGGATCTCCAGGGCCTCCCGGTTGTAGCGCTGGCCATGGCAGACCTCGCACGGCACCGTCACGTCTGGCAGGAATTGCATCTCGACGACCTTGTAGCCGTCACCTGCGCACTCCTCGCAGCGTCCCCCCTTCACGTTGAAGCTGAAGCGGCCGGCCTTATAGCCGCGCGCTTTCGCCTCAGGCACCGAGGCAAACATCTCCCGGATCAGTGTGAACGTTCCCGTATAGGTCGCGGGGTTTGAGCGTGGCGTCCGCCCAATCGGCGATTGGTCGATATCGACGATCTTGTCGATGAACTCCAGGCCCTCGATTGTGTCGTGGGCCCCCGGGCGCTGGCGTGCACCATGCAGCACCTGCGTCGCCCGCGGCACAAGGATATCGGTGATCAGCGATGACTTCCCCGACCCTGAGACACCGGTCACCGCGATCATCTTCCCCAGCGGGAGCTCGACATCGACATCCTTGAGGTTGTTCTCCCGGGCGCCGCGGACCCAGATGCTCTTGCCATTGCCCGGGCGCCGCACCAGCGGCACCGGGATCTCCCGGCGGCCCGAGAGGTAGGCACCGGTAATGCTCCCGTCACTTCCCTTGATGACCTCGATATTCCCCTCGGCCACCACATGACCGCCATGAACGCCCGCACCGGGGCCCATATCGATGATCCAGTCGGCCGCTCGCATCATCGCCTCATCGTGTTCCACGATGAGCACGGTATTTCCGAGGTCGCGGAGCCGCTCCAGTGTCTTGATCAGCCGGTCTCCATCGATCGGATGCAGACCGATTGAGGGCTCGTCGCAGATGTACAGCACCCCCATGAGTGCCGAGCCGATCTGGGTCGCCAGGCGGATACGTTGTGATTCGCCACCGGAGAGTGTGCCGCTCACGCGATCGAGCGTCAGGTATTCAAGCCCCACATCCTGCAGGAACTCCAGGCGTGCCCGGATCTCCTTGAGGATCTGGAACGCGATCGTCTGTTCGCGCAGGTTGAGCGGCGTCTCCGGCCCGGCAAGGTGGTCCGCCCATGTCTTCGTCGCGCTAATCCCTCCGCCCGTGACGTCGACGATCGACTTCCCATCGATCAGCACGCTGAGCGCCTCAGCGCGTAGCCGCCGGCCTTTGCAGGCAGCACACGGGATCGCGGCCATGTACTTCTCGATATCGGTGCGGACGTAGTCTGAGTCGGTTTCCTTGTACCGCCGCGCCAGGTTCGTAACCACCCCTTCGAACTTCGTGTCGTAGGTTTGCGTCCGGCCGTACTGGTTCGTGAATCGGAGCGGCAGCTTCTCCTCACCCGTCCCGAAGAGCACTGCGTCGAGTTGCTTCTGATCGAGGTTCTTCACCGGCTCATCGACACTGAACCCCATGTACTCGGCCACCGCCTCGAGCTGCCGCATGTACCAGCCGGCCACACTCGGCGACTTCGACCACGGCTCCACGGCACCATCCGCGAGCGACTTCGTCCGGTCCGGGATAACGAGCGACGGGTCCACCTGCATCTCGACCCCGAGCCCTGTGCACACCGGGCAGGCACCATGCGGGCTGTTGAACGAGAACGTCCGGGGCTCGATCTCGCCGATCGAGGTGCCATCGTATGGGCACGAGAAGTGCTCACTGAAGATTCGCTCAGAATCAGGACCGGACGCGTTGGCCAACGCGACAATCATCACGCCCTGGCCGACCTTCAGCGCCGTCTCGACAGAGTCGGCGATCCGGCTTGCCGCACTCGAGTCGCTCCCGGGATCAGGAACGACCAGGCGGTCCACAATCACATCGATGTCGTGCCGCTTCTTCTTGTCGAGCACGATCTCCTCATCGAGGTCCCGCACTTCTCCATTGATGCGGATTCGTACGAAACCCGCCCGCCGCGCCTCGTCGAACACGCCTGCGTGCTCGCCCTTTTTCGCTCGGGCGACTGGCGCAAGCAACAACAGCCGCGAACCCGGCGGGTATGCGAGCGTTGCATCGACGATCTGTTGAACGGTCTGCCGCTCGATCGGCCGCCCACAGTTCGGGCAGTGCGGCCGGCCGACCCTCGCCCACAGCAGCCGCATGTAATCGTAGATCTCGGTCACTGTCCCGACCGTCGAACGCGGATTGTTCGAGGTCGATTTCTGGTCGATCGAGATGGCGGGCGAGAGCCCATCGATATGGTCGACATCCGGCTTTTCCATGAGCCCGAGGAACTGGCGCGCATACGCTGACAGCGATTCGACGTACCGCCGCTGTCCCTCGGCATAGATCGTGTCGAACGCGAGTGACGATTTCCCCGACCCGGAAAGACCCGTTATGACAACCAATTGGTCTCGCGGAATCCGGACATCGATATTCTTGAGGTTATGTTCGCGAGCACCGCGAACGAGGATGTGGTCGAGTGGCACAGACGATTTCCGATTGACGATTATCGATTGCCGCCCAGAACGGTGGCACAGATCCAGTGTAGAGGCAGCAGCCCCCGGCGCGAGTGAGCATAGCAGAAATCGAACGCATGTTCGAGCGGCCCATAGGGGTAACTTCCACGGAGAATACTCGCGTGCAGGCAGTCCTCCTCGGCGCGGTCCTCACCCTCACCGTTGCCGCTCTCTATCTCCGCCCCTTCGGTGCGAGAGACTGGCATGTCGCGCTCACTGGCGGGCTTGCCGCCTGGCTCCTCGGTCCCCTCGGCCTGCGCGATGGTCTCGCGACGATTGCGGAAAGCTGGTCAATCGAGGCGTTCTTTCTTGGCCTCATGCTCCTCGCCGCGGGCGCCGAGGCGTCGGGACTCTATGCACGCCTTGCTCGCTTACTGCAGCGAACCTCCTCCGGCCGGCCGCGGCTTGCGGCGGCCCTCTTCGCCGGAGCGACCATAACCGCGATCTTCTCGAACGATGCCACCCCACTCATCCTCACGCCGGCCATCCTCGCCCTGGGCCTCACCGGTCGCGACCTGACAACTGCTGCATTTGGCATCACCTTCATGGCCGATGGCGCAAGCCTCATCCTGCCCGTCTCAAACCCGGTCAACCTGCTCTTCTACGAACGCTTTGGCCTCACATTCCGCGACTACTCAGTCCACATCCTCCCGGCCGCGCTCGCCGGCGTTATAGCGCTCTCGGTCGTCATGCTCGCACGGATACCCGGTCCATCCCGGCCGCAGCTACCCCCGAGCCGCGATATTCGCCGTTCGGGACGACGAGCACTGGAGTTCCCGGCACTCCTGCTCGTTCCTGTTCTCGGCGCTGCCTACGTCACGGCGGCGGTCAGGGGCATTCCTCTGGGCCTCGTCACCCTCGGAGGCGGGGTCATGCTCCTGGCACTGGTGCTGGCCCTCGGCGGCAACCGCGCACCCTATCACAGGCACTTCTCTCCCGGGCTCCTGATCTTCGTCGCAAGCCTGCTGCTGCTCGCCGAGAGCGTCTCCGAGGCTGGCTCCCTCAACTGGCTCGCCTCAGTGCTCGGCCTGATCGCCGATGCACCACCGCTTGTGACCATTGCCGGCTCCGCACTGATCGCTGCCTTCGTTTCAAACCTGCTCAACAACTGGCCGGCTGCACTCCTCCTCGCCGTCGCCATCGAGTCCGTGTCCGGTAATCGCGACGGTCTCGTCACGGGCACACTCATTGGTTGCACCATCGGTGCAAATTTCACGATGGTTGGTTCACTCAGCACCGTCTTCTGGCTCAATCTCAGCCGCGCCCACGGCCTCACGTTCGGCCCGGGCGACTATGCCCGCGGTGCCTTCTTCCCAACACTGGCCGCAGTCGTCACAGCCATCCTCGCCGCCACGCTAACGGCGTGAGGCCGGCTCTCAATGCCCTTCCTTCCGAACCTGGTAACGCAGGTACACCTCGCCAGTCGCCGGGTTGGGGACGACGGAAACCAGCGCCAGCTGCTTCACCAACTCCTTCGGGAATGCCGCCGGGCCCTCGACCGCGGTGAGCGTATCCTTACCGCCAACGATTACAGGCCCCAGTGTGAGGAAGAACTCATCGATGAGCCCCCGCGCGAAAAACTGGGCGTTCGTTGTCGGCCCACCTTCGAGAAGCAACACCTTCGCCGCGAGTTCGTGTCGCATATGCGCGAGCATCGCCGGCAGGTCGTCGGACCCACCTGCCGCTGTCGCCGGCACCTGGTAGTAGGGCCTTCCCGTTGCCGCAAGCGCAGCGACCCGCTCCGTGGGAGCGGCTGCCGAGAGGTAGACGATCGCCGGAAAGTCATCGGCCGTGAAGAAGATCCGGTCGAGCGGGAGATTCCCCGAGCGCGACCACACGGCCGCAATGGGATAGCGCGGCTTCCCCCGGTCCATCCGTATCTGCTCCAGTGCCGAGTCACCCAGCCGCGACGATGTCCCACTCGCCCGCAGCGTATTTGCGCCGTTCAGCACCACGTCCGCGTTCACACGAAGTTCACGCATCAGCCGCTGGTCCGTCCTCGAACCGATCCCCTGCTCCGTCCCCTCGATGACCACCTTGCCATCGGCCGACATCACCATGTTGAGGAGGACGTAGGGCCGGTCGGCCGGCGGAGGCGGGAGGTCGAGGCTGGTGTAGTCGGGTTTCGGCACGGGATCCTCGCGGTGGCGGATGGCGTCAGAGCAGCCGCCGCGCGAGGTAGAGCGCGAGGCTGAGGACGAC
>WBZR01000925.1_pt1 | contig 41681 bp, 37 predicted proteins | sample 5204231 | NCBI WGS metagenome assembly WBZR01 (sample SAMN12412403, study PRJNA552823) | activated sludge metagenome | isolation source: activated sludge from anammox sidestream of wastewater treatment plant... | place: USA: Virginia | collected 2017-08 | reverse complement strand
TCGACACCCTATCCAGAACCCACTGCAAAATCCAGACCGGGCGATCCTATCCACGACCAGCACGAACCAAACCGCATGCCCATTCCGCTTACAAGGTGCGGTGTTGAGGCTTAAGTTCGGAGCATTGCCCCCTTGTGCCCCAGCTTGTGCAATGCGATGGCCGCTTGAATCCTGCTGTCAACACGAGCGCTTGTCACCAGCAAGTTCTCATGCAGTGCTGTAGCTTCGACCAGGAGCTTGCGGTAACGATCCAGGGCGGCGGCATATTCGCCTGATAGCATTGCTGCAGCAGGTAGGGTTGAATCCATGTACGGAGTTAGTGCCGCAATGGCCGTTGGATCTTGCTCGTTGAGCCACTTCAATGCGGCCTGATACCCTCCTACATGAACTTGCTCACGAAGCTCCGTGTATTTCTGCCACACCTCGGGGCGAGACAATAAATTCACTTCATCCGCCAAATGCGGTTGCCGGAACGTCCTGTAAATGGAAGCCAAGGACTCAAGGCATCTGCGCTCTTGAGCCACTTCAAGACAATGCTCAACTGCATCCAGGGTGCCCTTCAAGTCGCCTCGCCGTGCAGCCAAGTTGGCGATGGTGGTATAGACCAACGACGCGGGTATGCCGCTGATCAGGCCGCGTTTTATTGCATTCTCGGCTTCTGCATATTGTCCAATCGCGTCCAATTGAGCCGAAAGTCCCAAATATCCCATGAGATCCTTGGGTTCCAGGGCAACATAACGTTCGGCATAGCGAATGCCCACATCAAAAGCATCCACTTCACTGGCAGCTAATGAGGCCTGGATTTGCAAACCCGCCACGTTGGGATGCTCATCGGCCAGTTGTCGTATCTGATTCAGCACCATGCGATAGCCTTCAACATCCATATCGTTGCGAAGTGTCTGCGCGAGCAAAGACAGTGCACGGCCCTCAAGTGCGCTGGGCCAGCGTTGGCGGGCTTCATCGGCAAGTGCCTGAATGGATGCTCTTATGCTGTCTCGCTCCGCCACCCCATTGGATTGCATCAGAATCAAGCTCGACCAACCCAATTGCCAGTAGGCGGGCCGGAAATCCGGATGTGCCGCAACAAAGTCTCGCAGCGGGACAAGATAGGTTTCCCTGGGCTGTTGACTCACCGTTGCGAACGGGTCAATGCGCGCACGGGCCAGGGCTTCGAGGTATTCGCGCTGGGCTGCGGGGTCCAGCATTTCTCCAGGGTCGGTCGCCATCGGTGCCGCCAGCTTGAACTGCCCGGCCACGGCGGAGGCGATTTCGTCCTGCACCGCGAAAATGTTGTCCGAGGCGCGCTCGAAGCGCTGCGACCAGACCTGTGCGCCGGTATCGGCGCTGACCAGTTGCGCCATCACCCGCAGGGTATCGCCCTGACGGCGCACGCTGCCCTCGATCAGATGGCTGACATCCAACTCCTTGGCGATGCTGCGCACATCGACATCCCGACCCTTGTAGTAGAACGAGGAGGTGCGCCCGATCACCCGCAGGCCTTGCAGCTGCGCCAGGGTGTTGATGATTTCTTCGGTCAGGCCATCGGCGAACAGACCGTCCTGTGCATCCTCGCCCAGGTTCGCAAAGGGCAACACCACGATGCCGGTCGGAAACTCCGATTTGGCCGCGGGTGCGCTGGCCATTGCCGGCTCGCTCGATGGCTTCCGGTCGGAATGGGCGAACCAGAGACCTGCAAGGCCCAGCACCAGCAGGGCCAGGATCAGGGCAGCGGCTTTGCGTCGGCCACGCTGCCCGGAATTGGCGGGCGCTGCGGGCAAGACACGGGTATCGGCCCCCGTGCCCGGCTTGCTCTGCAGTTCTTCGATGCGTCGCACCACGGCGGCCCCATCCGCAGGGCGCGCAGCCGCTGACTTGGCCATCAGGGCATCAATCAGGGTCTGATAACGCGACAGGTGCACCGGCAACACCGGCAAGGGTGCCTGTGCATGCTGCATGCCCACCGGAGTGTCTTCGCTGCCCTCATACGGCAGGCTTCCTGTCAGGAGTTGATACAGCACCACGCCCAGGCCATACAAATCCGAACGCCCATCCAGTGGCTGGGCCTTGACTTGCTCGGGGCTCATGTAATGCGGGGTTCCGATCACCATGCCTTCCTGGGTCAGCGTCGTCATCGCATCACCGGCATGGGCAATGCCGAAGTCGCTCAGTGCGTACGAGCCATCGGCACGACGCAGAATGTTCTCGGGCTTGAGATCACGGTGCACCACCCCTTCGCGATGGGCATGGTCCAGCGCCAGGGCAATGTCACGGACAATGCTCAAGGCCACATCGGGTGCTTGTGCCGACTGCACGGAAACCGTGCCACCGGGCATGTATTCCATCGCGATGTAGGGCTGGCCCTGATGCACGCCCACGTCATAGATGCCGACGATATTGCGGTGCAGCAGCTTGGCGGCAATCCGCCCCTCGCGCAGGAAACGTTCGGATGCCACCGGATCGGAAGCCAGTGCCGGCGAGAGCAATTTGAGCGCCACCTCGCGCCCGAGTGATTCCTGGATGGCCAGATAGACCGTGGCCATGCCACCGCGCCCGAGCTCGCGGACGATGCGATAACCAGGAATCGACGCAGGGTGTGAAGCACTCATGCGCAAAGCATACCGCACGCAAAGTTCAAGGTGAGTCATTACTGTCGGGTCTAAAACCCAGGCAAACTCAATTGGCTACAGAGGTCATCAATCTCGGAATCGTAGCCATCGCACGGGGAAGCCTGCGGCAGCGCCATTTCAGGCGTCGGGCGCGAACCTGGGCGCGTGCCAACGTGGCAGCAGATACACATGCAGGGTAACGGCGACGATGCCGATGGCCAGGGCGAGGCCGGTGAGTGCATCGGACGGGTAATGCTTGCCGACGAGCACGCGCGACACGCCCATCAGCAGTGCAGCGAGGGTTGCAAGGGCCGAAACGTTCCGGCCACGCCAGAAGATGGCAATGAACACTGCTCCGACCATGGCATCCACGGTGTGATTGGAGGGGAACGATGAGTGGAGAGCATGGGTGAGATGGGGGATGCTGAGAACCGTGTCGTGAAATGGTTCTTCAAAGGGGCGAGGCCTGTTGGAGACAAGCTTGAGCAGGTGCACCAGCACGACCGTCCCGAATGCCTGGGCCAGGAGGTAGGCGTGAGCGAGCGTCTTCCACTGCGTGCGTCGCTCCCTGTGTCCGAGTACGAGCAGCACGAGAAAGGTCAGGTAGAAAGGATACAGGCCCCAGTTCGAGTACCAGGTGCCGAAGGTGTGCAACAGATCGAGGTCAGGGTTGGCCCTGAGGTGTTCGATGATCCGGGCATCGGTGTGTGTGAGCCAGGACAGCAGTGCGCCCGCCCACAGCAGCCACGACACCTGCATGGCCAGGCGCAGGCGTCTGCGGACTTCGCGTGAATCCACGAAGATCGAATGCGGACGGACATGTGCTTTGAAGGGCGTGGTTTCGAACTGAGCAGTCGTCGCCACCTTCGGCTCGTCGCTGCGTGTGGTCAGAAGGCCACTGCCGGCGGTATTTTGCCAGCCTGCCAATCGTCTGGCGAGGGCAGCCAACGTGGTCAATGCGACCGGGTGGCCGCGCGTTGTGGCAGGAAACCGATGCACGCTGCCATGAAGCCGAGCAGCAAAAGAGTGGCGGTGACGCGACTCAGGTCGAGGCCACCGCTGGCGACGGGTTTGTCGAGAAAATCGCCGAGTACTGCGCCAAGCGGTCGAGTAAGGATGAAGGCGGCCCAAAACAGCAGCGTTGGCGATGCAGCGCGCAGGAAATGCAGAATCGTGACGACCGCAATGGCGGCACCGAAAACCAGGATGCCGCCGCCATAACCCAAGCCCTGGGTATCGGCAACCCAATCGCCCAAGGCCGTGCCAAGGGTTTGCGAAAACATGATCGTGACCCAGTAAAAAGCTTCGGCCCTGGGTTCGGCCACGCTGCCCACGGAAATCGTGCCAAGCGACTTTTTCCAAACACCCAGCGACAGCAGCAGCAAGGCCAGCAGCAGGGTGGAGCCGCCGGTGTAACCGATGCCCAGCGAGCGGGTGCTGAAATCGGCCAGGGTGGTACCCACGGTTGTGCTGGCGATGATGGCAAACCAGTACAGCCAGGGGTTGAATTTGCGGGCGTGGATCTGCAACACCACCGCAGCCACGAAGAACGCCGCGAAGATCGCGGTGCCGATGAGATAGCCGTTGGCCACGGCATGGTTGGTGGTTTCCCCCAGCCACGACATGGTGACCGCATCACCGCCTGTTTCACCAAGTGTGGTTGCCGCAATCTTCAGCATCCAGAACAGCAAAGTCAGTTGTGGAACCTTGGCAAGAGGCTGCATGATTTTCGGGGAGGTTGCTGGGTTCATGAGGCGTGCTCCGAGTGGATTTCATGAACGGGATGAGTTTCTGCACGCCCGCAGCAGATCGCGCTCGGGCCGATAGCTGCTTGTCGTGATATCGAAGACACCCAGCAAGGTGTGAAACAGATCATCGTGGCTGCGAGCCTGGGTACGGGTTGCAACGACGCACTGCGGATCGATGCCGGCATCGCGTTCGAAGTTGGGCGACATCCACAGGAACATCGGCACCTCGATCTGTGTGGCGGGTGCAAGTCCGTAAGGTGCACCGTGCAGATACAGGCCATATTCGCCGAGTGATTCGCCGTGATCGGAAACATACAGCAGGGCAGTGTCGCGATCGGTGCGGGCCTGCAGCAGTTCAATCAGCTGCGCCAGAACCGCATCGGTGTAGAGCACGGCATTGTCGTAGGCGTTGATGATTTCCTCGCGCGTGCAGCGATTCAGCTCGGCGCTGCGACAGGTTGGGCGAAACTGTTCGAATTCGGCAGGATAGCGCTCGAAGTAATTGGGACCGTGGTTGCCGAGCATGTGCAACACCACGAGCAAATCGCCTTGGCTGGCATCGATGCGCTCGTCCAGACCATGCAACAGGATTTCATCGAAGCAACGTCCGGCCTGACACAGACCGGGCGCATCCGTGCTGCCCATGGTTTTTGTCTCCACGCCATCGCAGACACCCTTGCAGCCGGCCTGGTTGTCGCGCCAGGTGACATCGATGCCCACGCGCTTCAGCACATCCAGCAGGGATTGGTGCGAGAGGATGGCGCTGCGGTCATAGTTCTCGCGCCCTTGCAGGGAAAACATGCAGGGCAGTGACACTGCGGTGCTGGTGCCGCAGGCCGTGACATCGGGAAAATTGATCACATCCTTGCGTGCGGCCATGAGTGGTGTGGTCTGACGTTCATAGCCATTGAGTCCCCAATGATCGGCACGCACGGTTTCACCTGCCACCAGCACGAACACGCGCGGACGTTGCTCGTTGACGTGGGTTCGCAGGGCATCGAGGGCAATGGCTTGTTTCGGCCCGGATGGAACGTCTTCACCTTGTGCTGCGACCCGTCCGAGCGCAACCAGAAAATTGCCAGGTGTGATGTGGTGGCGCAGCAAGGGATCGGCACGCATCAAGGCAAACACGCCCTGGGATTGGATGGCCAACGCACCCGTCGCAAGGCCCGCCACGGCAAACAGGAACAGGGCACGGTTGCGCAGGCTGCGACGCAATGGCGGGCGTGAAAGTCTGGGCAGGAACAACAGGCCGGCTGGCAGCAGACCGAAGAGCAAAACATGCAGCACAAGACCGGTGTTGAGCATCTCGCGGCTTTCCGCCGGATCGGTCTGCAGGATGCTGCGGACCATGTCGCCGTCGAACACCACGGCATATTGCAGCATGTACCAGTTGGCTGCCGCTGTCACCACCAGCAACAGGCTCAGCATGGGGCGCAGCAATCTCCCCCACGCGAACAGGCCAATCAGAAAGGCGTGCAGGGCAAAGATCGCAAGACCCAGCGACAACCTGAGTGATGTGGCAGCACCGGAATCGGCAAGTGCCGACCAGAATGGCCCATTGCAGCACAGCACGAACCAGGCGCAGACCAGCAGGATCAGGAGTTCACCGGACAGGGTCGGACGCTGCCATTGAGTCAGTTTCGTCAACCCGGGACGACGGGCATGCAAGCCGATGGCGCTCATCGTGCCGGCTCCAGCGCCGAGGTGTGCGATGGCGTGCGGATTGCGCCTGAACGTGGTGCCGGCCAGGGCCAGAACCGTGCCAGTGTTGCAGCCACCAACCAGCACAGCGCCAATGACCAGATGTCGTGTGAGAGGAAATGTGCGCCTCGCAATTGCTGCATGAAGCCGAACGACACGCCGATGGCCAGCACGCCGAACAGGGCCGGCAGGCGCCAATGCGGACGCACGCCTGCCAGGGCGAACCACAACGCCAGCCAGGCATAGGCAACAGCGGCATGTGCCGCCGGGAAACAGGTTCCGGCCGGCTCGCCCGCGCTTTCGCCCGAGAACGGAGCCAGATAGATCCGTGTGCCGCCATAGCGCAGCAGGTCCCAGGGGCAGTCCACGCCGCTGGCGCGCTTCCACAGCCACAGCAGGATGCTTGAAAGTGCGACGCTGGTGAGCAGGTAGCCCAATGGAGCCCGCCAGCGGGTGAGTCGTGGTCGCCGCCGACTGGCGATCCAGACTCCGCCTGCCGTCAGCCAGGCGAGGATGGCGAGGTTGCGCCCGCCAGCATGCAGCAGCGTTGAAGACCACCAGGCATCGCGCGCCTGCCAGGCATTGCCCTGCCAACGGAAAAGGTGATCGGCCAGCCACAGATCGACGCCGGCACGCTGCATTGGCCAGGTGATCACGAAGGTCAGGATCAGCACGAAGGCCAGTTCGTGCCAACGCGTCCCCGGAATGGGAGCGGAATGATCAAGAAATGAGCTGAAAGCCATTGTTGCCGCGCATCGGTGTCTTGCGGTGAATGCGTGACAGGGTGATGGCGCAGGCGTCGGAAACGGGTCGGAAAATCGTTTTCGAGCCGTTAACGAGGTGCTTTCAGACAGGGTTCGGCAGGTTTTTCGGGGGGCGTCAGCTGGCGGCTTTGGCGCGGGGCGATCATGCTATGGATGCGTTCCCGTTTCCGTTTCCGATCCACCATGCGCCTGCTCATTGTCGACGACCACCAACCTCTGGTTGCCAATCTCTTTGCCTATTTCGAGTCGCGTGGCGCGCAGCTCGATGCCGCGCCGGATGGCGTCGTCGGCCTGCATCTGGCCAGCAACCAAGCCTACGATGCGATCGTGCTGGACTGGATGATGCCGCGCATGGATGGGCCGAGCCTGTTGCACGCGCTGCGTGAGCGTGGCATCGACACGCCCGTGTTGATGCTGACCGCACGCGACCAGTTGCCCGACAAGCTGGCCGGGTTTCGTGCCGGCGCCGACGACTATCTGGTCAAGCCCTTTGATTTGCCGGAACTGGAGGTTCGCCTGCAGGCATTGGTGGCGCGCGTGCAAGGACGCGTGGCCGTGCGCGAGCTGGTGGTCGGTGACCTGCGTTTCGATCTGGCGACGCTGGAAGTGCGCCGTGGTGGGCAGTTGCTGCACCTCTATCCAGCCTCGCGCAAATTGTTGCAGGTGTTGATGCTGGCCAGCCCGGCTGCGGTCAGTCGTCAACAGCTCGAATTTGCCTTGTGGGGCGATGAGGTGCCCGAGGGTGACATGTTGCGTTCGCACATGTACGAGCTGCGTCGCAGCGTTGACGCTGAACGCCCCGACAAGCTCATCCATACCTTGCCCCGCGTGGGCTATCGCCTGGCAGTGGATGCAGATGATGCGACGCCCTGACCTTGCGCGCCAGATTACCCTGGGCCTTGTCATCTACGGGATTTTGTTGAGCGTTGCCTTGTTCATGCATGGCGAATTGGTCAACGAAGTGGCCGAGCGCAAGGTCTGGGAAGCCATGCTCGACATCACCATGGGCGACTTGCTGGAGCGGCGTACTGCGGATGGCAGCTTCGAGTGGCACAACAACGGCAGGCTCGATGCATATCGGATCGATGTCGATGCCGATGTGCCGGAGGCCTTGCGTGCGCTCGGACCGGGGCTGCATGACGAGGTCGTGTTCAACGCCAACGAGTGGGTGATCCTGGTGCGCGCGGATCATGGCGAGCGCATCGCGCTGGCGCTGGATATCGACGGTTTCGAAGCAACCGAATGGAAGCTGATGCTGCCGGTGGCCGTGTCCTCGCTGGTGCTCCTGGTGTTGCTCGGAATCAGTGTCTATTTCGGCGTGCGTTTTCTGGTGCGCCCCTTGCGCGAGCTGGCGACCCGCATCGGCGGCCTGTCACCGAACCGGCATGGCCAGCGCATCGGGTTGCCGGCACATGCGAGTATCGAGCTCGAAGTCATTGCCACGGCACTGAATGATTATCTTGATCGCAACGAGCGCTTTGTCGAGCGCGAGCGCGCTTTCATCGACATGGCCAGTCATGAGTTGCGCACCCCGGTAACGGTGATTCGCAGCGCGGCACAGGTCGCGCTTGCGGGAGCGGACCTGTCGTCGCAAGCACGGCAGCAACTGGAACGCATCAGCCGGACCACGCACGAGGTCGAAGAGCTGATTTCGATGCTGCTGGTGCTGGCGAAGGATACGGCGCGGTTGCGCAAGGGCGATGAAGCGATTGCCCTGCACACGTTGCTGCCGGAGATCATCGAGGATCATCGTTTCCTGTGTGCGGGCAAGGCGCTGCACATCGCACTCGGGCCACTGGCGCCCTGCACGCTGCTGGCGCCCGAGAGCGTGTTGCGGGTCGCGATCGGCAATCTCGTGCGCAATGCGATCGAGCACAGCGATCGCGGCCAGATCCAGGTCCGACTCAGCGCCGATGCCGTGGTCGAGATCCGTGATCCCGGTCATGGCATGACGCCGGAGGAAATCAGCGCGCTCTACAGCCGCATGGCGCGGGGCGGCGATCATCGTGCCGGCATCGGCCTGGCCCTGATCGCCCGCCTGAGCGAGCACCTGGGCTGGCATCTGGAGATTGAACCGGATGCGCCGCACGGGACGCGCATCCGGCTCGATCTGTCGGCTTCGCGCCGCGCTTGAATGGCCTGCGCGAACGGGCTTCTCAGTCGAAATCGTCGTTGAACAGGCCGAGACCATCGTAGGCCGGCCCGCCCTCGAACAGGATCGAATTGGCGCTGGCTGGACGCAGACTGCCGAACTGACCGTTTTCGAGCATCAGTTCCCAGCGGTCGCGCCCGGTCTGGGTGGCGCGTGTACGAAAGTCGTGCCAGCCGATCGTTTCCGGATCACCGGGCGTGGCCGGGCCGAAGAAGCGGAAGCTGTAGCCGGCATTGAAATTGGCGCCGTGGAACTTGAGCGTGACCTTGGCCTTTTGACATTGGGTGATCTCGAAGCGGGCAAGCTGACGCGGATAGGTGTAGCGCTGGTTTTCCGGCGCAGCATCGGCGCCGTGGTAGGCGGCATAGACCGATTGCACGTCGACGGACTGGCTGCAACTGCCCGTGACCGGCGTCACTGCGACGGTGAAGTACGGTTCGGACACCTGCGGCACATCACCCTCACCCCGATTGGGATTGGCACTGGCGCTGACGAGCGAGCCGACATCGGCCTGCAGATAATCCTGGATGCCGTCGTTGTTGCCGTCGCCACCACCGGGCGCGGCAGCTTCGATGGCGTCGGGAACGCCATCGAGGTCGGCGTCGGGCATCTGGGTAAGGCTCCAGAGTCCGGCCGTGGTGCCGGCGTAGAGCACGTTCGGGTCGACCGGGTCGAGCAGTAGCGCGGAGGCCGAATTGGCTGGCATCCCGACGCTGATCGAGGTCCACGTGGCGCCACTGTCGCTCGACCTGAATACGCCGCCGGGATTGCCATCGGTACCGCCGGCTGCGGCGTAGAGCGTGGTCGGCGTGACCGGATCGACGTGGATCGCTCGCACATCGACCGAAATCAGTCCGCTGCTGGAATTGCTCCAGCTCGCGCCGCCATCGGTGCTGTGGTAGATGCCGCCGCCACTCGTCGTGTCGCTGTAGAGGTCGATCACCGAGCACCACAGTTCGTTTGGATTCAACGGATTGATCGCCAGGCTGAGCACGTCCAGCGCGGTATCGGTCGAGCCGTGCTTGCGCGGTAGCCCCGTGCTGCTGAAGCTCCAGTTGGCGCCGCCGTCGACACTCTTGAACACGCCGCTGCGGATGGTGGGTGTCGACACGGTGTCGGTGCGGTAGTTCGAACTCGTTCCGGCATACAGGACTTGCGGGTTCACGGGGTCGAGGACGAGCGGCACCACCAGCAGGTGCTGCTGGGTCTCGAGGCCGGAATCGACGGCCTGGGGAATGCCGTTGTCACGATTTTCCCAGGTGTTGCCGCCGTTGGTGCTGCGCATGATGCGGAAGTTCCAGGTGCCCGAAATCTGGCGCCCGTTTGCAGTGGCGTAGAGAGTTTGCAGCGGCCCGCTGGTGCAGGGACCAGAGGGCGGCGGTGACACGCAGGAGCGCGGGTCGAGCACGATGGTGCGCACGGTTCCCACGTTGGCGTTGCCGCCCACGATCGGCAGGCCGGCATCGATCGTGCTCCAGGTGGTGCCGCCGTCGAGGCTGCGATAGAGGCCACCGTTGACCACCGGATCGGCGGATGAATTGCCGGCGCGGCCGCCGGCGTAGATGCGGGTGGCGCCGATGCCGGAGGATGTCGTCGTCGGGTCGATCACCAGGGCGCGGGTCTGGTAGGCGTTGAGGTTGAGGTTGGACGGCGTCCAGGAGGAAAACGCCGTCCCTGGGCCGACGTTGTTGCCGCGATAGACCGCAGGCGATGGCGAGAGCGCGTCGCCGAGGCCGGCGAACATGCGATGCGTCGAGGTATCGTGAAACATCGCCATGGCGCGGATGTTCGTCGCCGAGAGTCCTTCGTTCTGTGCCGTCCAGCCAGCGCCACCGCTGGCGCTGAAAAATACCCCGGCATCCATCGAGCCCAGCCAGAGGTTCGGCGTGGTCGGGTAGTTCGGATGCAGTGCGATCGTGGTCACCCGGACGGGTACCGGGCCGGTCATGACGAGGCCGGAATTGAACGTGGTCGCGGTTGTGCCGCCGTCGGTCGAGATCTGCAGTCCCGCAGGGCTGCCAAGCACGACGGTGTTGCCGCTGCTCCGACTGGCCTGCAAGGTCTCGAAGGATTGCCCGCCCAGCAGCGGGCCGACCCAGTTCGCGCCGGAGTCGTCGCTGCGATAGAGCTTGTAGCCGACCAGCGCATAAACCGTGCCGGCGGCGCCGAAGCTGAATTCGGGGTCTGCGTACTGGTCCACCATGTCGAAGACTCCGGTCCAGGAGAGACCGCCGTCGGTGCTGCGGAAGATCTTCTGGGGATGGGCCGGATCGTTGTTGACCCGGATGCCTGCGAGCAACCGCATCGGGGTGCTCGGATCCACCGCGACGGAGTGCATGGCGGAGTTCGCCGGCAGACCGGTATTGCGCGGGGTGAAGCTGGTGCCGTTGTCGGAGCTGTACATCACACCGCCGTTTTCCAGCACGAGGTAGAGCTTGCCGATGTCGCCCGGGACATCGACAAGGTCGGCGACCCAGTCATCGGCCGGCGCGACGTAGCCGGTCAAGGCCCAGTTTTCGCTGCCGTCCATGCTGCGATTGAGGCGGTTGAACGCATCCACTACCCAAAGCCGGTTTGGGGCGTCGACGTCGAGCGCCAGTGACAGGCCTTCGTGGACGACGCCGGTGAGTCCGGCCTGCTTGCGCGCCCAGGTCGTGCCGCCGTCGTTGCTGCGGAACAGGCCGCCCGCAGTCAGAGCATGGAGCGTGCTGGGCGACGCCGGATTGACCAGGATCTTGTCGATCCGGCCACCGTAGGGGCCTTCCGTGGTCCAGGCTCCCGGTCCGGCGAGCGCGTTGCCGGTACAGAGCAGGACTCCGGCAAGGATGCCGGTCCAGGTTGCGAGCTTCATGGAATTCTCCAGTTGTGCATGCCGCATCGGATGATGGGATCAAGGCCTGATACGCAAAACCGTGCCCCGTCGGGACATCGATCGAACCCGTCGCGTGTTGCATTCATGTGCGTGTCAGCGTGTGCGTGCGGGCGGGCGATGCGCGCGCCAGGACGCCGCGGTGCCGGGACCGGACACGGGTCCGACGGCTTGGGCTTGGACAGGACTCCGGCAGCCCTGCCAGAATCTTCAGCTTCCGGGCGGGAGTCGCCCCGGCAATTTTCTTCGGCGAGTCCTCACCATGAGCTTGCGCAGCCGTCCGCGCCTGATGCTTCCAATCCCGTTCGTGGCCGTGTTCCTGCTCGGCCTGGTGCAGTTGTCGTTGTTCCGCCTGGGGCTGTCACTCTGGCATGCGGATGCGGTAACGGCAGCCGACGGCTGGACCCGGGTGTTTCTCTTCGGTCTGCGTGTCGATCTGGCGACGATGTGCATGTTTCTTGGGCTGGCCGCCATGCTGTATCTGTTGTTGCCGGCGCGGCTGGCGCGCTCACGATGGGTGCGGTCGGTGTTTGCAGTCTGGTTGACGCTGGCATTGGCCGTGCCCTTCATGCTGGAGTTGGCGACACCGCCCTTCATGGCGGAATACGGCCTGCGCCCCAATCGACTGTTCATCGAGTACCTGGCTTATCCGAAGGAAGTCGCCTCGACCCTGATCAAGGGTCATCCGCTTGCCTTGGTGCTGGCGATGCTGTTGGATGCGGCGGTGCTCTGGTTCGGTTTTCGCTGGATCCGCGCGCTTTTGCACCGTTATCCGCCCATGTCGGGCGGCTGGGGGGTGCGTGGCGTGGCAGCCGTGGTGATCGTGCTCATGACCGCCCTGGGTATTCGTTCGACGCTCGGGCATCGGCCGATGAATCCGGCGCTGGTGGCCTTTTCCAGTGATGCCACGGTCAATTCATTGCCACTCAATTCCTTCTACTCGGTGGCGTATGCGGTGCGCGATTGGATGCGACAGGATCCAGGTTCACGCATCTATGATGCAACGACGCCGGATGCTGTGGTTGTGGCGGCAATGCGCGAAGAAGTCGCCCAGGCGGGTGGTGAGCTGGTCTCCGGAAATTTGCCATTGGAAGTGCGCTGGCCTGCGGTTCATCAAGGCAAACCGCGCAATCTGGTGATCGTGCTGGAGGAAAGTCTGGGCGCACAGTTCATCGGCAGTCTCGGTGGTCTGCCACTCAGCCCGAATTACGATCGGCTGGCGCAAGAAGCTTGGGCCTTCGAGCGCTTGTATGCCACCGGTACCCGCTCGGTGCGCGGGATCGAGGCGGTGGTCAGTGGCTACACGCCGACGCCCTCGCTGGCCGTGGTCAAGCGGCCGAAGTCGCAACAGGATTTCTTCACCCTCGCCAGCCTGCTGCATCGGCAGGGTTATGACACCACCTTTTACTACGGTGGAGAAAGTCACTTCGACAACATGCGTGGCTTCTTTCTCGGCAACGGCTTTACCCGGGTGATCGATGAGAACGACTACCCCGATCCGGATTTTCGTGGTTCCTGGGGTGTTTCCGATGAAGATCTGTTTCGTCGTGCCGATGCCGAATTTCGAGCCTTGCATGCTGCTGGAAAACCTTTCTTCGGGTTCGTGTTCACCTCCAGCAATCACGATCCTTTCGAGTTTCCCGACGGGCGCATCGCGCTTTACGAACAGCCCAAGGCTACGCGCAACAACGCTGCCAAGTACGCTGACCATGCACTGGGCGTTTTCTTCGAACTGGCCAGGCATTCGGAGTATTGGGCCGATACCGTGTTCCTGATCGTTGCCGATCATGACTCGCGCGCACTTGGACAGTCGCTGGTGCCGGTGGACAACTTCCATATCCCGGGCCTGATCCTGGGGGCGGATATCCCGGCGCGGCGTGATGCGCGATTGGTCAGTCAGATCGACCTTCCACCCACGCTGTTGTCCCTGATCGGTATCGATGACCCGACCCCGATGCTTGGGCAGGATCTCAACCGTGACAACACGGGGGGGCGGGCGCTGATGCAGTACGACAACAATTTTGCACGGATGAGCGATGATGGGGTGACCATTCTGCAGCCTGGGCAGGAGCCGGTGCAGTTTCACCATGATCCAGGACAGGCACTGAAGCGCATCGGTGTGGCCTCATCCGAGCAGGCGACCAGAGCGCGCAATGATGCGCTTTGGGGCACGGTGGCGTATGAACGCGGCTGGCATCGCTTGCCCGAGGCGAGGCCTGAGTCGTTGCATTCCGATTCTGCCACCAGGGTGCAATGAAACCTGACCATGACCGGGTCGAATGCGAAACTGCATTATTCCTGCCGGGCCTCGTTCCTCGGCACCAACCTGCACGTTGCGAAATATCGCATGGTGTCGCCAAGCGGCAGGTTGGCGCCAAGCGCAGCGCGGCCCAACGCTGGGAGGCGGCGATGAACGGTCCGCATGCAGAACTGTTGTTGCGCGATGCACGGCACGAAGACATTCCGGCCATCGTTGCGCTGGTGGAATCGGCTTATCGTGGTGATGCCAGTCGTGTTGGTTGGACTACCGAAGCCGATTTGCTGGATGGGCAGCGCATTGATGCCGAGGGCGTGATCGCGGATCTGGAACGCCCGCACAGTCGTATTCGTTTGGGATTTCTCGCCGCCAACCTTGTTGCCTGTGCGCATGTGGTGATCGCGGAGGGCGCGGGTTACTTTGGCATGTTTGCGGTGCGTTCCGATCTTCAGGGTGCGGGTATCGGCAAGCTGATGCTGGCTGATGCGGAACGCATCGTGTGCGAGGAATGGGGTTTGTCGTTGATGCGCATGACGGTGATCGATGTGCGCGAGGAATTGATCGCCTTCTACCAGCGCCGTGGTTATCGGCGTACCGGTATCAGAAAGCCGTTTCCTTATGGCGATGCCCGCTTTGGCGTGCCCCGGCGTGATGATCTGCGTTTCGAGGTGCTGGAGAAAGCGTTGTGAGCGAAGCCTGGGCCGAGCTGTGCAGTACCGCCGATGTGTTGCCGGGCGAATCGCACGTCGCCTGGTTCGGCGATGTGGCACTGCTGGTGGTGAACTACGACGGCATCTTCTATGCCCTGGAAGACAAGTGCAGCCACGAGGATTTCGAGCTTTCCGCCGGCGCCTTCGATCCGGCGAAGGGCGAGATCGAATGCGTGTTGCACGGCGCACGCTTCGACGTGGTCAGTGGTGAGGCACTGTGCGCGCCGGCCTACGAGCCGGTGCGCAAGTACCCGCTCAAGGTCGAGGACGGCATCGTCTGGGTGCGCGCGCCGGATTGAGCGGCGCTCCGATGTGATTCAAGACGAACTTCGATTCGTCAGGCACCGACACGCATTGCCGCCAGTGCCATCAGCGCCAGCACGCAGGCAAGACCGCCAAGCCAGGCGAGGCTGCGCAGCGGTGCGAGCGCTGCCAGATAGGCGACTCCGTGCAGCGTGCGACAGATGATGAAGGCGATCGCGAGCTGACTGACGAAGCCGTGGTCGACGCCCGCGAACTGCGCCATGAGCACGGCTGCGGCGAAGGGTGCGAAGGCCTCGAAGGCATTGAGATGCGCGGCGTAGCCGTGCCGCACGCGGGGGCTGTCCTGGCGCGCGACCCACTGACGTGGGTCGGTGTTGTCGTATCCCGGTGCACCACTTTTGGCGACGGCGACCCAGACGTAGGGCAGGACGGCAGCGATCAGGATGCACCAGTAGGCGATGGACATGCAGTTTCTCCGCGATGATGGGCGACGAAGTCTGGCACAGGTGCGGCTTCCCGGCTGCGCTCATGCCGGAGCGTGAAGCGGCGGCAAAGGCCTGCTGGCTCAGGTTGCTTGCAAGGATTGAAGCAGCCTGCGCACCGGTGCCGGCAGGCCGATGTCCGCGTATTCGGACGGCGTGGCCCAGCGCAGTTCGCAGTCGCTGTCGGCAACCTGCCGACGCGGTGCGACCCCGTCGCGGCGCTGCGGCGTGATGGCAAGACGGTAGTGGCTGAAGACGTGTTCGAACGACGGCAACGCGCGTGGTGTGCCGATGTCGTGCAGATGCCGCTGGATGAAGCGTTCGAGCGTGCTCGCATCGTCGGCCTGCGGGAGACTCCACAAGCCACGCCAGACCCCTTGTCCGCTGCGTTTTTGCAGCAGCACACGGCCGCCGGCATCGAAGGCAAGGAGCATCACGCATTGGCGTCGTGGAACGCTGCGAACAGGGCGTGGCGTGGGCAGCTGCGCAGTGCGGCCCTCGCGCAGCGCGACGCAATCGGCACGCAATGGACAGCGTGCGCAAGCGGGTCTGGCGCGGCGGCAGAGCGTTGCGCCCAGATCCATCAGGGCCTGGGTGTAATCGGCGAGGTGGGCATCGGGAAGCAGGCCCTCGGCCAGTTGCCACAGTTGCCGCTGAGTTGTCGGCGTGCCTGGCCAGCCCTCGATCCCGGCCCAGCGTGCCAGCACGCGCCGGACGTTGCCGTCGAGGATGGCAAAACGCAGGCCATGCGCCTGCGCCAGGATCGCGCCGGCGGTGGAGCGGCCAATGCCGGGCAGGGACGACAAGGCGGCAAAGTCGGTTGGCAATTCGCCGCCGTGCCGGGCCATGCACAGGCGCGCACTGGCGTGCAGGTTGCGGGCGCGGCTGTAGTAGCCCAGTCCCGACCACAGCGACAGGACCTGATCCTCGGACGCGCTCGCCAGTGCGTGCAGGTCGGGCAGGGTGGCAAGGAAACGCTCGAAGTAGGGGATGACGGTCTGCACCTGGGTCTGTTGCAGCATGATTTCCGCGAGCCAGACCCGATACGCGCTGCGCGGCTGTTGCCAGGGCAGGTCGTGGCGCCCGTGCTGGCCGAACCAGCGCAGCAGACGCGCAGCGAAGGTGTGCATTTCGGCCGGCGGTTTTTCGCTTCGGGTCTGTCCTGGCGCGTCGTTCACTCGGCGTCGTCCGCCGTGACTCGGATGCGGATGCCGCTGGCCTCGATGCCATCGTGTTGCAGACGCGGAATCCCGATCTCGCCATCGAGCGGCGGCAGCGGAGTGCTGTGTTCGCCGCCCAGCCAGGCGAGCGTGTCGTTGAGGGTCAGCGTGCCGCGCACGCCGTCCTCGCCGCGCATCAACGCGAAACTGGTCTGGCCGGTGAGTGCCGCGGCGCCGGAATACGCCAGCGCCAATTCCACGCCGTTCGCGCCGTTCGCGGGGAAGGGCAGTGCCGGCCAGTCCGATGGCCACGGCTCGATCCGGCCATGAAGCGCCAGATCGAGCAGGCCGGCAGGATGCCAGCGCAGCCAGCCTTCCAGGTGCGGACGCCAGCCGCCGAGTTCGTCCGTGGCCAGGTCGAGCATGAGCGGATCAAGGCGCAATGCGCCGGCTTCACTGCGTGGTGTGGTGTTGAGCTGGAGCGCGAAGGTCTGCGCCGCGCCTTCGCCTTGCAGGCTGCCGCTGGCATCGAGCCGGCTTGGAGCGCCCTCGCGTAGCGCGGGCAGGTGCAGCAACAGGCGTTCGACCGACCAGCCGTCGGCAATGATCCGACCGTCGCGGATCTCCAGGGGTGCATCGAGGATGGGGATGCGCAGCGGTGGCGGCGGACCGTCATCGGCACGAGCGTCGAGCAGGGCAAGGATTGCCGGAAGGTCGAGGCGTGGCGCGATCAGGCGGATGCCGCGCAGGTGCAGGTCGGAATCGGTGCGCAGGGCCGACCACGGCAGGGCCAGTTCGACCCGGGCGATTTCGAGGAAGGCCGTGGCGGCACCGGGTTCACGCGCGCTGAGGCCGCGCAGTTCGACGTGCAGGTCGGGCCAGAGCCCGATGTCGGCCGGTTCCTGCAGGCTCAGTTGCAGGCCGGTCGCGGCCTCGATGCGCGGCAGCAGGAAGGCGCTGATGCGCTCGGGCTTCAGCAGGGCGCGCAGGCCGAGGAAGGCCGAGAACGCCAGTGCGATGAGCACCAGCAAGGCGATCCAGCGGTGGCGGCGTGCGGGCATGGCTGCCCTAGAGCCCTGTGCCGCACGATCCTGCCCGACCAAAACGTCGGTTCCGCCGCTTTGCGGTGCGGCTACCAACATTTGATCGGTGCTCAGACACTAGCGCGAAACCAGTGAATCGGGCAGGAGCGCATCGACGAAGGCGTAGGGATCGAAGGCGCGCAGATCGTGCACGCCCTCGCCGAGGCCAACGAAGCGGATCGGCAGACCGAACTCGCGTGCCAGTGCGAAGATCACGCCACCCTTGGCACTGCCATCGAGCTTGGTGACGACCAGGCCGGTGACGCCGGCGGCCTTCTGGAACTGGCGCACCTGGTTGATCGCGTTCTGGCCGGTGGTGCCGTCGATCACCTGCAGCACCTCGTGCGGTGCGGTCGGGTCGATCTTGCCGAGCACGCGACGGACCTTGCCGAGTTCATCCATCAAGCCTTGCTGGGTATGCAGGCGGCCGGCGGTGTCGGCGATCAGCAGATCGATGCCGCGCGCCTTCGCTGTCTGCAGGGCGTCGAACACCACCGCGGCCGGATCGGCGCCATCGGCCTGCGCCACCACGTGCACGCCGTTGCGCTCGCCCCAGGTTCTGAGTTGCTCGACCGCGGCGGCGCGAAAGGTATCGCCGGCGGCGAGCATGACCTGCTTGCGCTCGTCGAGGTAACGCCGGGCGAGCTTGCCGATCGTGGTGGTCTTGCCGACGCCATTGACGCCGACAGTGAGGATCACGAACGGCCGGGCACCGGTGTAGATGTTGATCGGCTCGGACACTGGCACGAGCAGGGCGATGAGCTCGCCACGCAGTGCATCGAGCAGGCCGCGTGCATCGCTGAATTCCTTGCGCTCGATGCGCTGGCGCAGGTCCTCGATGATGATCGTGGTGGCGGTGACGCCGACATCGCCGGTCAGCAGGCAGGTTTCCAGTTCTTCCAGAAAATCTTCGTCCAGCACCGCCTGACGCGAGAACAGCGAGGAAAAGCCGCGCGCGAAGCCGCTGTTGCGCAGGCGTTCGCGCCAGCTCGATGCCTTGTCCGCAGGCGCTGCGGGTGTGGCGGCAACCTCGGGATGGCTGGCCTCGGGCGTCGCCACGGCGGCGGAATCGTGGCCGGGCATGATTGCCGGTGTGACCTCGGCGATCGGCTCGGGCGGGTTCGAAACGGCGTCGGCGCGGGGTGTCGCGTCGGGCGGAGTCGGCTTCTTGCGGAAAAAACGCAGCATCCTGATGACAAACCGGGGAAAATGGCAGGCATGGTAACACCCGACTCCCAACCCTCCGACAATGCGCGCCGCCGGCGCGGATCGGCATGATGCGGCGCCCGCATCGGACCGTCGTGGCCGCGCCGCTGAGCGGCGGCAAGGTGCGGATCATCGGCGGCCGCTGGCGTGGCTCGCGCCTCGACGTACCTGCCATCGAGGGCTTGCGTCCGAGTCCTGACCGGGTACGCGAAACCCTGTTCAACTGGCTGCAGGGACGGATCGCGGGTGCCTGTTGTCTCGATCTGTTCGCTGGCAGCGGTGCCCTGGGTTTCGAGGCGGCATCACGCGGCGCCGCCAGGGTCGTGCTGGTGGAGCGCGATCCGCGCGTGGTCCAAGTGTTGCGGGACGGGGCCGAACGTCTGGGTGCAGTGCAACTTTCGGTTCAGGTTGCCGATGCCCTGTCCTGGCTGGAGCAGCCCCCGGCGACACGCTTCGATCTGGTGTTTCTCGACCCGCCGTTTGCCGCCGGATTGCTGCAACCGGCGCTGGATCGACTCGGGCCGTGGCTGGAGCCGGATGCGTGGGTCTACATCGAGCATGGCGTGGAGGCCATCGAGCCCGTGCTGGCGGGATTCGAAGTCTGGCGCGAGGGCTGCACCCGGGATGTGCGTTACTGCCTGCTGCGTCACGCCCAGGGGCTTTCCGGGTCCGATGCGCCTGTTACACTCGCGCCAACTCCCGGCGCTTGAGCGGCATCCCGAGCATGACACTGGCAAGGCAACGCATCGCGGTTTACCCCGGCACCTTCGATCCGATCACGAGTGGTCATGTCGATCTGGTGGCGCGTGCCGCGCCCTTGTTCGAAAAAATCATCGTCGGGGTCGCGGAAAGCCCGTCGAAGGGCCCGGGGTTCGCGCTCGACGAACGGATCGAACTGGCCCGGCTCAGCCTGGCCGAGATTCCCAATGTCGAGGTGCGCGGTTTTTCCACCCTGCTCGCGCACTTCGTCAGGGACGTGGGTGGCGGCGTGCTGTTGCGTGGCCTGCGCGCGGTGTCGGATTTCGAGTACGAGTTCCAGTTGGCCAGCATGAACCGGCACCTGATTCCCGATGTCGAGACCCTGTTCCTGACGCCGGCGGAAAAGTACGGATTCATTTCGTCCTCCCTGGTGCGCGAGATCGCGCGCCTGGGCGGGGATGTTTCGGGCTTCGTGCACCCTGCGGTGCTCGAGGCGCTGAGGCGCAAATGGGGTGTTTGATGTGGTGTGGGCCGGGCGCCGACATGACGTTCGGGGACGAGGTTCGGCGAGTCGAGAACTTGAGGTGAATGACATGAACAGGAAATTCGCGATCGTTGCGATCATGCTGGGGGCGGTACTGGCCGCCGGCTGCGGCGACAAGGAAAAGGAAACGGCCAAGCCGGCCCAGACCGCCGCCGTCGCGGCGCCGCTCACGGCTCCGCCGAGCAGCGACAGCCGGGCGTGGAAGCTCTATCTGTCGAACGTGGTCAAGGCCAACATGGAGGGCATCCGTTCCAGTCCCTATATGTATTACCTGCCGCCCACGGACGCCGAGGATTTCAACGAGCAGTTCGACCGCCAGCGCGACAACGTCGCCGGCGCGGTGATGCGCGGCGTCCTGCCGGGCAACATGCTGGCCTTCGGTTCGCCTGCCTCCGGGCGCATGGCCGACCTCATCGTCGAAGCCTTCCAGGGCGTTTCGCCGGGATCGATGAAGGACGTGCGCGTCCTGTTCATCGGCGATGCCGCCGATCTCGACCGGGTCAAGGCAGCGATCGAACCGACCGGTGCGTCGGTGGTGTTCCACGAGGTCAAATGATCCTGGTGGACGACAGGCGCGGGTTGCGGTCGTTTGCGGCCGCAACCTGACCGAGCGTGTGTCGGCGTCACGTAGATCGTCGACGCAAGGCTCGGTGCACGCGGCAGGAGAAGGGACATGAGCCAATTGCGCAACGGACTGCTGCTGGTCCTGCTGCTGGTCGCGCCACTGCTGGCGGCGCGTGAGGACGTCAGGATCGAATTGCCGCGTCAGGCGGCGATCGCCAGTGCCAATGCCTATGCCACCGATGCCGGTCTCGACGTGCTGGCGCAGGGCGGCAACGCCTTCGATGCGGCGGTGGCGGTGAGCGCCACGCTCGGACTGGTCGAGCCGGAAAGTTCCGGCCTGGGCGGAGGCGGACTGATGCTGCTGCACGTGGCGGCGGACGGGCGCGAGGTGTTCATCGATGCGCGCGAGCGGGCACCGCTCGCCGCAACGCGCGACATGTACCTCGATGCCGATGGCAAGGTGCGTCCACGCAGTTCCATCGATGGTCCGCTGGCGGCGGCGATTCCGGGCCTGCCGGCCGGGCTGGTGCATCTGGCGACGAAATATGGCCGTGTGCCGCTGGCGGTTTCCCTGGCGCCGGCGATCCGTCTCGCGCGCAACGGCTGGGTGATGAATGCCAAGACCGCCGACATGCTGCCCTGGCGCCATGACGTGTTGGCGCGCTCGCCCGGTGCGATGGCGCTGTTCTTCCGTCACGGCAAGCCGGTCGCGGCGGGGGAGACGTTGCGCAACCCGGATTACGCCGCCACGCTCGAACGGCTCGCCCGCGACGGCCATGCCGGCTTCTACGGCGGGCCGATGGCACGCCGCCTCGTCGAAGGCGTGCGCAAGGCCGGTGGCATCTGGAGCCTGGACGACCTCGCCAAGTATCAGGTGGTCGAGCGCGAACCCTTGCGCATCGAGCATCGCGGTTTCCAACTCGTCACCGCGCCACCGCCCTCGTCCGGCGGCGTGGCGCTGGCTGAAATCCTCAACATCCTGGCGGGCTGGGATTATCCGAAGCTGGCGCCGGTGCCGCGCCTGCACCTGGTGATCGAGGCCATGCGCCGCGCCTATCGCGACCGGGCCGAATATCTCGGCGATCCGGACTTCGTGCAGGTGCCGGTCGCGCGCATGCTCAGTCGTGACTATGCCGATGGCCTGCGCGCCGGCATCCATCCGTCGCGGGCGACGCCGAGCGAACTGCTGCCGCCGGTCGGCGAGCACCCCGAGCGCACCGAAACGACGCATTTCTCGATCCTCGATACCGCCGGCAACGTCATCGCCGTGACCCAGACCGTGAACCTCACCTTCGGCAATGCCTTCGCGGTGCCGGGGACCGGCTTCGTGCTGAACGACGAGATGGACGATTTTTCCGCGGCTCCGGGCGTACCCAATGCCTTCGGACTTGTCGGAGATGTCGCCAACGAGATTGCTCCGGGCAAGCGGCCGCTGTCCTCGATGTCGCCGAGCTTCCTGATCGGCAGCGGCCGCTTCGCGGCGCTGGGCACGCCCGGTGGCAGTCGCATCATCACCATGGTGTTGATCGGTCTGATGGAGCTGATGGACGGCGGTGGTGCGCAGGCAGCGGCCGACGCGCCGCGCTATCACCATCAGTACCTGCCCGACGTGGTGCTGGCGGAGGAGGGGGCTCTCACGCCGGAGCAAATCGCGGGGCTGGAAGCCATGGGCCACGTCGTGAAACGGGCCGACTCGACCTGGGGCAACATGCAGGTGGTGCTCTGGGACCAGCGCGATGGCCAGGTCGAGGCCGGCAGCGACGGGCGCTGGAAGGCCGTGGGCAAGGGTGCTCTCGGTGCGCCCGCGGCGATCTTCCGCTGATCCCCTGCCGTGGCCGGAAAATCCAGAAAATCGCGGACGGGTGGGGCATCGCGCTGGACGGATCGACTGATGCTGGTGTTCGGCATCGGTTTCCTGTTGCTCGCCGGTTTCTGGCTGTGGCGTCTGTTCGACGCAGCCTCGATGCCCGTGGTCGTGCCGCCGGCCGTGCCGGTGCAGGCACCGGTCGTGACGGATGCTGCCGCGACCCTCGTCGATGACGAGTTCGGCGTCAGCCTGTCCGGCCGCGGATTGCGTCGGATCGTGCAGATGCTGCAATGGCACGAGCTGGCGCACACGCCGCTGCTGCCCGACGACGAGCTGCTGCGCGAAGACGACGGCTACGCCCTGGCCTGGAGCGAACGCATGGTCGATGCCAGCCGCTTCGCCCGGCCACAGGGGCATGTCAATCCACCGGCACCGCCGTATCGCAGCCGCAGCATCGGTGCCGGCGAACGGCCACGCGTCGATGCGGCCGGACAGGATGGCTGGCAGGACGTTGCGGTTGCGCGGATTCATCTGCCCGAGAATCTGCAGGCCGTGTTTCGCCCCGATGGCCGATGGCTGACCACGGCACCCGCGGGCAACGTGCCCGAGGCCGGCGACCTGCGCGTGCGCTTCGAGGTGTTGCCAACGGCCGCACAGGCCGAGGGGAAAGCCCCGAAGCCGCCGCCCGCGACGCAAACCCAGTCAGGCCACACCGATGCGGCCTTGCGCTGGATCGTTCGCGCCGCGGCCTTCATCCTCGCGATGCTGGGCGCCGGTCTGGTCCTGCTCGGCTGGTCGCGCCTGGCTTCCGGTGACGGCTGGATCGGGCGTCTGCCGGCAGCGGCGATCCTGGCGCTCTCGGCCTGGGTCGCGGCGACGCTGGTCTATGCCGTGGCGATGTTGGCGCGGCCGGGATGAAACCGGTTCAGTCTTCCACCCGGCTGCCATCCGGATTGCGTTCGATGAAGTACAGGCCGGCGTAGAGCTTGGGGTCGATCGAATAGCCCTCGCGCCGACGCGCGTCGAGCCAGGCGGCGGCCTCGGCGAGTGGCACCTCGTGCACGCGGATGTCCTCGGTTTCGTCGCCGCCGCCAGCTCCAACCCGCACCAGGTCACGGGCGCGGACGAAGGCGATCTGCTCGTTGCTCAGGCCCGAGGAGGATGGTCCGGTCATCAGGTGCTCGATGCGCCCGGCCTGCCAGCCGGTTTCCTCGATCAGCTCGCGTGCTGCCGCGATTTCGATCGATTCGCCCTCGTCGAGATCGCCGACCAGACCGGCCGGCATCTCGATGCTGGTCGCGTTCACCGGAATGCGGAATTGCTCGACCAGCAGCAGGCGGTGTTCCGGCGTCACCGCGACGATGATCACGGCCGCGCTGGCATTGGTGCGTTCGGCGTATTCCCAGTCGTGGCGCCGGCGCACGCGCAGGTAGCTGCCATTGAAAAGCGTCTCGTTTTGCTCCATCGTTCGCGCCCTTCGTGCCGGTATCGATCCGCCATTGTGACCGAATCCGCGTGTGAATCGAATGATCCGGCTGGAACCAAAACCCGCCGCGCCGGTCTACCTCGTCTCCGCAACGCAAGGTTTTTCCAGATGAAACCACTCCTTTTCCCGGCCCTGATGCTGGTCGCCGGCATGACCGTTGCCACGGCTCAGGAAGCGTCCGCCCCGGCAGCCGTGCTTGCGGCTCCCGCGAAGCCCATGGTCGCAGCGGATCCGGCGCTGCTGGCGCGCATTGCCGAGGTCAAGGATCCGGCGCTGCTGACGCAATTGATCGCACAGTTGCGCCAGAAGGGCGACACGGCGGCCGAGCTTGCCGCACTCGACCGGCGCATCACGCTGCGCCCGCATCTTGGCATCTATCGTCTCGACAAGGCCGTCACGCTGGCGCGCGAGGATCGCAAGAGCGAGGCCTACACCGCCCTGATCGAATTGCAGAACACCGGTTACGCCTACGACCTGCGCAACGACCCGCGTTTTGCGAAGATCGCGACGACCGAGGTGTGGCAGTACATCTGCGAAAACTTCGACGCCAATCGTGCCGCGTTTGGTGGTGGCGTGCTGGCCTACACCCTGCCGCGCGAAGACCTGCTGCTGGAAAGCATCGCCTATGACCCGGGTCGCGACACCCTGCTTGCCGGCAGCGCGCGCGAGGGCAAGGTGTACGTGGTCGGAGCGGATGGCAAGATTCAGCCGCTCGCCGCTGCGGATGCCGAAAACGGCATGTGGGCGGTGCTGGACCTGGCGGTGGATGCCAAGCGTGACGTGCTCTGGGTGGCCTCGACCGCGATGCCGCACTTCAAGCGCTACGATGCGCAGAAGGATCTGGGTCGCGCCGGCATCTTCAAGTTCGACCTCAAGACCGGCAAGTTCATCAAGAGCTTCCTGTCGCCGCCGCCCGAGGCCGGGCAGCCGTTCTGGATGACCTCGATCGCGGTCGCCGACGATGGTTCGGTGTACGCCGTCGATGGCGTCAATCGCGCGGTGTACCAGGTGCGCGATGACCAGTTCCGCCGCATCCTGCATCTGCCGATGCTGACCTCGATCGCGGCCCTCACGGCCTCCACGGATGGAAAGCTCTATCTCGCCGATCCGCAACTGGGCATCCTCGGTGTCGATCTCGCCACGCTCGAGCTCTTCGATGTGCGCGTGCCGCCCAAGCTGAGCCTCGAAGGCATCGCCTCGTTGCACTACCAGGATCGCGCCCTGTACGCCGTGCAGGCGGGAATGAATCCGCAACGGGTGATGCGTTTCGACCTCTCGCCCGATGGCAGCACGATCACCCAGGTGCACCCGCTGGAAGCCAGCAACCCGAAGTTCGGCCGCCCCGGTGCGATGACCATGAAGGGTTCGATGCTCTTCGTCGTGGCCAACGACCAGAAGGACCGGTACGACCGTTTCGGCCTGCTGAAGGACAAGGACGCGCTGGAAGGCACGCGCATCCTGCGCATCAGTGCCAACTATGTCGCGGTGGATCCGAATCGCCTTGGGCCGCTGGACTTCAAGCAGTTCGAGGAACAGCAGGAAGACTGATCTCGTCGCACCTCAGGCGAGTTGCGCGAGCGCCCGACGCCGAGTCATCGGCCCGAAACGCAGTTGTTCCATGAGTTCCAGCAGGGCGTCGCGGTTGCCGCCGCCGCGCCCTGCATCGCCGATCGCCTCCGGCAGTGGCGCATCGGTGGCAACCGTCGCAAGACGACGCGAGAGCAGGGCGATGTCGCGATGTTCGCGCAGGCGTGCGGCATGGGCACGGGCGCCGCGCAGGCGCAGGAAGGGCAGTTCGTCGAGACGTGCGAGCAGGGCGTCGAGCGAGCCGAAATGCTCCAGCAGCGCGGCGGCGGTTTGCGTGCCGATGCCGGGCACGCCGGGAATGTTGTCCGCGGCGTCGCCCGCCAGGCCGAGAAAATCGGCGATCTGGTGTGGATGCACGCCGTAACGCGCCTTCACCCCGGCCGCATCCCAGCGCAGGCCACGGGCATAGTCCCACTGGATGTCACCGTTCGCGAGCAGTTGCGAGAGATCCTTGTCGGCCGAAACCAGGATGCCGGCGAAGCCCTGCCGGCGCTGGCGCAGCAGCAGCGATGCAATCAGGTCATCGGCCTCGTAGTGTGCATCGGCCAGCACGGCAAGCCCGAGTGCCTCGGCGAAGCGGGCGCAGGCCTCGAACTGGCGTTGCAGGCTTTCCGGTGCCGGCTCGCGGTTGGCCTTGTAGGCCGGGTAGAACTGGTTGCGGAAACAGCCCTCGAGGGCGTGATCGAAGGCGATCGCAATGTGTCGCGGCTGTTCGTGTTCGAGCAGTTCCAGGAGGAAGCGGGCGAAGCCGTGGACGGCATTGGCCGGCTGGCCATCGCGATCGATGAAATCCGCTTCCGGCAATGCGTGCCAGGCGCGGAACACGTACAGGCTTGCATCGACGAGGTGCAGGCGCATCGGGCTTCAACCGGGCCAGACCGAGTAGTGCTCGGTCCATTCTGGGCGCTTGCGTTCCGCAACCGGGCCGGTGGGTGTGCCGATGTGCACGAAGCCGACGATGCACTCGTTTCCCCGCAGCCCCAAATGCTGCTGGACGATGCGGTCGCGGGCCAGCCAGCCGGTCAGCCACTGCGCGCCGAAACCGAGCGCCTGTGCTGCCTGGAGCAGGGCGAAACAGACGGCGCCGGCACTCAGGACCTGTTCGATCTCGGGGATTTTCGAGCCTTGGGCCGGCGTCGCGATGACCACGAGCACCAGCGGAGCACGGGCGAAGCGCAGGCGGTCCTTGTCGAGCACGGCTGTCGGCGCCGCCGGTTCGAGTTCGAGCGTGCGCTGGGCAAGGAAGACTCCCAGGCGCAGCCGTGCATCGCCTTCGATCGCGAGGATGCGCCAGGGTGCGAGGGCGCCGTGGTCGGGCACGCGGACTGCTGCTTGCAGCATCCGTTCGAGTTGTTCCGGTGTTGGTGCAGGCTCGCCAAGCAGGCGCGATGGAACGGAACGGCGTTGGAGCAGGAAGTCGATCTGGGATGCCATGAGGAAGTTTTGCAGGGACGGGAAACGGGAAGGAAATCACATCAGATCACGGGCGGCTGTCGTATATTCGTGCGCAGGGGGAGTACGACGGTCCTGGCAACGGGACGGCAATTGGCAGATGCGGATCGACTGATCGATCCGCCCGGCTTGGAGAGACCACTATGACCGCGCCATCTCCCACCGACAAGGTCGTTGACCTCAATACCCGCGCGGGCATCGCGCGCGGCGAGGGCAACCCGATGCTGGCCAGCATCCGCACCCGCGCATTGAAACGCCTGACCACGCTTGCCGGCGAGGTCATGGAGAAGGCCGACGACACCTTGTTCGATTTCGTCCAGCGTGCCGACGGTTCGGTCAGCAACCAGGACTATTTCGATGCGATGCGCGAGTTGCGCAAGCAAGGTGCGGTGATCCAGCAGCGCTACAGCGAGCACCTCGCGGCTGCGTTCGCGGCGCTGGAACGACGCAATCCGCTGGAGATCGACCTGGAGCGGTCGGCCTCGGAGTCGCGCGAATTGAGTCTGGTGTCCGAGGATCAGCTCGAAGAGCAGCTCGGCACCAGCATGATCGCCAGTTCGCTCAGTCGCCACCTCGGCCCGATCGTGGCCCAGCTCAACTACCGCATGGGGATCGTGGCCGGGATCGAGGAATTGGACGACAAGTTCAATCCGCTGGCACCGCCACATGTCGCCTATGCCTTCCGCTATGCGCTGCAGCCGTGCGAGATCTCGATCCGGATCAAGGTGCTGCTGTTCAAGCTGTACGAGCGCGAGATGGGCAACGGCCTCGCTGCGCTGTACAACGAAACCAACCGCCTGCTGGTCGAGGCCGGCATCGCGCCGGAGATCAAGCCGGCCTACGCCCGTACCCCACGCATGCCGGGCAGCCCGGCACCGCAACCCGAGCCAGCCCCCGGTCCAAGCGGGAACGAGCCGCCCGTGGCGGGTGGCGAAGCGTTCGAGACCGTGCCCCAGCGCGTCGCGCCGGCACCGGCAATGATGCCGACGGCACGCTATGTGCCAATGCCCGAGACCACCGCCGAGCGTTCGATCTTTGCCAGCCTGCACGAGCTCCTGAGCGGATACCGACGCTTGCAGGAACAAACCACGGGTCATGTGCCGGCGTCTGCCGCGGCGCAGGGGCCAGCCGCCGAGGCCGCGCCGCAAATGAGTGCCAACGAGGTGCTCTCGGTGCTCAGCCTGTTCCAGAACGAGATGCCCGAGGGTTTGCGCGAGGCGGTCAGTGATCCGAACGGCTCGATCACCCAGCGCCTCAAGCAGGAGTTGCACAAAGGCGCCGAGCAACTGGGCCTTGATCCGACCTCGCGCATGACCACGGCGGACGAGGATTCGATCGACCTGGTCGGAATGCTGTTCGACGTGATGCTCGACGAACGCGATTTCAACGCCGATTCGCGTCAGATGATCAGTCGCCTGATCGTGCCCTTCGTCAAGGTCGCGATGCTCGATCGACGCATGTTCCTGCAGAAGACCCACCCGGCCCGCCGCCTGCTGAATGCGCTCGCCGAGGCCTGCGAGGGCAACTCCGGCACGGCGCCGCAGGAGCGTGAACTGATCACTCGGGTCGAACGCACCATCGATCGCCTGGTGGCCGAGTTCAACGAAGACATCGCGATCTTCGAAGCGCTGGAACAGGAGTTCCGCGAGTTCATCGAGCAGCATCGCAAGCGTGCGGCGCTGGCGGAAAAGCGCGCAACCGAGGCGCAGCGTGGCAAGGAACGACTCGACCATGCCCGCGCCACGGCGCTCGATGACCTGCGCACTGTGCTGGAGCGCAATCCCGACCTGCCGCCGGGAATCGAGGCCTTCCTGCGGCGCTATTGGACCCATCACCTCTCCCTGTGCGCGCTGCGCGACGAGGGGGATGACAGCGGCAGGCGCGCCGAGGCGCTGACGGCCGGTGTCGATCTGGCAGCGCTGTCGCGCATCGACAGCCATAATGATCGAATGGCGCGCCTGGAAGTCCTGCGCCCGCGGTTGGAACCGATTCTGGTCAGTGCCGGCTGCACCGGCAATGCGATGCGGGATGTGCTGGGTTCCCTGCGTCAGGCGCTGGGGCGCGACGAGGACGTGGAATCGACGCCCGAAGCGGCGGTCGTCCTGCTCGAACGCAATGCCCCGCCGGTGGAGCAGGTCGTGGTGGCGCAGCCCGAGCCGGAGGATGTGGGCGACCCCAATGCCGGACTCGAATTCGACAACGCCGATGTCGAGCGGATTCGCAAGCTCACGGTGGGCAGCTGGATCCAGTTCACCGAGGACAACGGCACCGTCGTGCCGACCAAGCTGTCATGGGTCAGTCCGATCTCCAACCGGATGCTGTTCGTCAATCGTCGTGGTCTGCGCTACTGCGTCGCCTCGCCGGAAGAGCTCGCGGCGAAGATGCTCGCGGGCAAGGTCAGTCTGCGGCCCAGTGACGCGGCGTTCGAGCACGCCATGAGTCAGGTGCTCGGCAAGCTGCGTTCGGGCGTGAAGGGTGAGACGCCGTAGTCAACGAATGCGGACGGCCACATCGAAGCAATGCGCTGCACTTGACCGGATCGGGTCAAGCATCGAGAGCCGGCTGCCGGGGAGGCATCGTTGTCGCCCCATGACGCGTTCCCATCCAATGCGGTAGCATCCGCGGGCTTGCTGGCATCCAGCACATCGACCCGAGAGGAATCCATGGCGGTTACCGTAGTCGCGCTGCGCGAGCGCGCCCCGAACGAGCGGCGCGTGGCGCTGTCGCCCGAGATCGTGAAGAAGCTCCAGAAACTCGGCGCGACGGTCGTGATCGAGACCGGTGCAGGCGCGGGTGCCAACCAGCCTGACACGGTGTTTCCGGGTGTCGAGGTGGCAGCCGACGCCAACGCGGCCTTGGCGCGCGCCGACGTGCTTCTGGTGGTGCAGCCGCCTTCGCTGCAGGCGATCGCCGCCTTGCGCGAGGGCAGCACGGTCATCGGGTTCATGCAGCCCCATGCGGAGCCGGAGCGGATCAAGGCGCTGCGCGATCGCAAGATCACCGCATTCGCGATGGAGCTTTTGCCGCGCACCACACGCGCCCAGGCCATGGACGTACTCAGCTCCCAGGCCGGCATGGCCGGTTACAAGGCGGTGCTGATTGCGGCCGAGTTGACGGGCAAGTTTTTCCCGATGCTGACCACGGCCGCCGGCACGATCCGTCCGTCCAAGGTATTGATCGTCGGTGCCGGCGTGGCGGGTTTGCAGGCGATTGCCACCGCCAAGCGCCTGGGTGCGCAGGTCGAAGGCTTCGATGTGCGCCCTGAAACCCGCGAGCAGATCGAGTCCCTGGGCGGCAAGTTTCTGGATCTGGGGGTGTCGGCTGCCGGAACCGGTGGCTATGCGCGCGAGCTGACCGCCGAGGAGCGGGCCGAGCAACAGCGCCGCCTGGCCGAGCATCTCAAAGGCATCGACGTGGTCGTGACGACCGCGGCGGTGCCGGGTCGTCCTGCACCAAAGATTCTCACGGCAACGATGATCGAAGGCATGAAGCCGGGTGCGGTGATCGTGGATCTGGCGGCCGAAACCGGTGGCAACTGCGAGCTGACCCGGCCGGGCGAAACCTTCGTCCACAATGGCGTCACCATCGCCGGCCCTCTGAACCTGCCGAGCATGGGTGCGATCCATGCCAGCGAGATGTATGCCAAGAACCTCTTCAATTTCCTCTCGCTTTCACTCAAGGAAGGCGGTGAGTTTGCGCTCGACTGGAGCGATGAATTGATCGAAAAGACCTGCCTCACCCATGCCGGGGAAATCCGGCACGAAGCCACCCGGCAGAAGATCGAGGCCGGGGCCTGATGCCCGCGCGCGGACTGGATTTCAGTGGAGTAACGGATTGATGGACGGATTTCTGGCGCTGTATGTCTTCATGTTGGCGGCCTTCACCGGCAAGGAAATCATCGGCCGGGTACCGGTGATCCTGCACACCCCGCTGATGAGTGGTTCCAACTTCGTGCACGGCATCGTGCTGGTGGGTGCGATGATCGCTCTGGCCGAGGCCACGACCCCGACGGGCATCGCGATCGGCTTCATCGGCGTGATCCTCGGAGCCGGCAATGCCGCAGGTGGCTATGTCGTGACCGAGCGCATGCTGGAGATGTTCAAATCGAGCAAGGGCAAGAAGGACTGATGACGATGGATCTGCATACCCTGCTCGTGTACGGCGCCAAGGCCAGCTACCTGCTGGCGGCGCTCCTGTTCATCCTCGGCATCAAGGCCATGTCCTCGCCGGTCACGGCGCGCTCCGGCATCAAATGGGCGGGCGTCGGCATGGTGATTGCCACCCTGGCGACGTTTGCCATCACCGGCGGCCACAACATCGTCTGGATTCTGGCCGCGCTGGCCATCGGCATCGTGCCGACCTGGCTGTGGGGCAAGAAGGTCGCGATGACCGACATGCCGCAGATGGTGGCCCTGTTCAACGGCATGGGTGGTGGCTCGGCGGCGGCGATCGGTGCGATCGAACTGCTGAAGTTCTCGGGCGACGGCGCGGCGAGTCATCCAATCTCGACCTTGTCGCTGGCGGTGATCGGTGCGCTCATCGGCGCGATCTCGATGACCGGCTCGATCATCGCCTGGGCCAAGCTCGACGGCCGCATGGACAAGGTGTTCCGTTTCCCCGGCCAGCAGTTCGTCAATTTTGCGGTGTTCCTCGCCGCGATCCTCGCCGGTCTCGCCCTGGTGTTCTGGAAGCTTGATGCCAACCTCGTCATCGTGTTCTTCCTCCTGGCATTGGCTTTCGGCGTGTTGATGACCCTGCCGATCGGTGGCGCCGACATGCCGGTGGTGATCTCGCTCTACAACGCCTTCACCGGCCTGGCGGTGGCCTTTGAAGGTTATGCCATGGGCATCGAAGCTCTGATCGTGGCCGGCATGGTGGTCGGCGCGGCCGGCACCTTCCTGACCCAGCTCATGGCCAAGGCCATGAATCGCCCGATCTCGAACGTCTTGTTCTCCAATTTCGGTGGCGGCGGTGGTGGTTCCGAGATTGCCGGAGCGCAGAAGCCGATCGAGGCAGCCGATGCCGCCTCACTTTTGTACATGGCCGAGAAGGTCATCATCGTCCCCGGTTACGGCATGGCGGTGGCACAGGCCCAGCACAAGATCTGGGAACTGTCGCAGGCACTCATCAAGGCCGACAAGGAGGTCAAGTTCGCCATCCACCCGGTTGCCGGGCGCATGCCTGGCCACATGAACGTGCTGCTGGCCGAAGCTGGGGTGCCATACGATCTCATCGCCGACATGGACGAGATCAATCCCGAGTTCAAGACCTGCGATGTTGCCATCGTGATCGGTGCCAACGACGTGGTGAACCCGGCCGCGAAGACCGACAAGACCTCGCCGATCTATGGCATGCCGATCCTGGATGTGGTCGAAGCGCGCCAGACCATCGTCATCAAACGCGGCAAGGGCACCGGCTTTGCCGGCATCGAGAATGCCCTGTTCTATGCCGACAACACCCGCATGCTCTATGCCGATGGCAAGGAAGCCGCCAGCCAGCTCATTGCCGAGATGAAGGTCCTGGATGGCGGAGGCGGCCACTGAGACTGCGCCTGCATTGCCGAGGTGATGTCAGGCCACACGCCGAGCGAGTCGAATTTGACGAAAGAGTCGGGGCCGCGCATAATTCGCGGTCCCGTTCCCGGCTGGTGTGATGCCGGTTGTCGAACGGGCATCCCATCCGGGCGCGACCCGGGTCGAGAATAACTACAGAGATCAACACCATGTCATATGCAGTCATCGTGACCGGCGGCAAGCAGTATCGCGTGATGGAAGGCGAAACGCTGCGCGTCGAGAAGCTGGAGGCCGAGGTCGGCGCCACCGTCGAATTCGACCAGGTCCTGCTCGTGGGCAGTGGCGAGGATGTGCGCGTGGGCGCTGCCGTGAATGGCGCCAAGGTCACCGCCACCGTCAAGTCGCACGGCCGTGCGGACAAGATCCGCATCATCAAGTTCCGCCGCCGCAAGCACCATCGCAAGCAGATGGGCCACCGGCAGCATTTCAGTGAAGTCCAGATCACCGGCATCGCCGGCTGATCGCCCGTACAGGAGAGAGCAGTCATGGCACACAAAAAGGCAGGCGGCAGTACCCGCAACGGCCGCGATTCCAATCCGAAGTACCTGGGCGTGAAGGTCTATGGCGGCCAGGCGATCGACGCTGGCAACATCATCGTGCGTCAGCGCGGCACCCAGTTCCACGCCGGCGCCGGCGTCGGCATGGGGCGCGATCACACCCTGTTCGCACTGGTCGACGGCCAGGTCGCGTTTTCGGTCAAGGGCGCCAACAGGCGTCGTACCGTGAGCGTCGTCACGGCCTGATCCGTACGCGCTTTGCCCAGACAAGACCCCGCTTGGCGGGGTCTTGTCGTTTTCAGCAGAAGGCAGCGAGTCAACCCCGGTGCGGCATCGGCATCATCCCGGTCGGTGCCGCTCGTGACATTGGCGCGAAACCCGTCTTCTGCCACCATTTCACGTTTCTCCCGTCGCGCCTTGACCGGATTCCGCGAATCCGGACCTGGCGAGATTGAAAGGAATGTTCTCTGGCGGATCGAAGCCCGACCTGCGACGACATTCCCAATAGTGAATCCCAGTTCCCAATCCCGGTTCCCGCCCCATGAAACTCGTTGACGAAGCAGACATCCTCGTGAAGGCCGGCGACGGCGGCAACGGTTGCGTCAGCTTCCGGCGCGAGAAGTTCATCCCGATGGGCGGCCCGGATGGTGGCGACGGCGGCACTGGCGGTTCGGTGTTCCTGGTGGCCGACGAGAACCTCAACACCCTCGTCGATTTTCGCCACCAACGCAGCTTCCAGGCGCAGCGCGGGCAGAACGGCATGGGCAGCCAGATGTATGGCCGGGGCGGTGAGGACATCGAGATCCGCGTGCCGGTCGGCACCGTGGTGATGAATCTCCAGACCGACGAGGTCATCGGCGACCTGGTGCGCCACGGTCAGCGCCTCAAGGTGGCGCAGGGCGGGCGCGGTGGCTTGGGCAACATGCACTTCAAAAGTTCCACCAACCGTGCGCCGCGTCAGTCCACCTCGGGCACGCCGGGCGAGGAGCGCGACCTGCGGCTGGAGCTGAAGCTGCTGGCCGACGTCGGCCTGCTGGGCTTCCCCAATGCCGGCAAGAGCACGTTCATCCGCGCCGTGTCGGCGGCGACACCGCGCGTGGCCGACTATCCGTTCACCACGCTGTATCCGAACCTCGGCGTGGTCAGTCTTGGCCCGGAACAGAGTTTCGTCATTGCCGACATTCCCGGCCTGATCGAGGGTGCGGCCGAGGGTGCCGGCCTGGGCGTGACCTTCCTGAAACATCTCCAGCGTACCCGCGTGCTGCTGCATCTGGTCGATGCCGCGCCCTTCGCGGAGGATTCCGACCCGGTTGTCACGATCGTGCGCGAGGTGCGGGCGATCGAGGCCGAGTTGGCCAAGTTCGATCCGCAGCTCTTGCACAAGCCGCGCTGGCTGCTGCTCAACAAGATCGACCTGCTGCCGCCGGATGAGCGTGAGGCACGCAGGGCGGCGGTGTTGTCGGCGTTGGCGTGGGATGCCCCGGCCTTTGCCATTTCCGCCATCGCCCGCGAGGGCACCTGGCCGGTCTGCCAGGAGTTGATGAAGGCGCTGGATCACCTGCGCGCGGACGCCGGGGATGCAGTCGTCGCGGCCGCGGTCCGCGCACCGACCGATCCGGATGCCTGAACCCGGATGTGCGGCCGGAATCTGCTCAACCCCGTCATCGCGCCAGCCCGATCGTGCCCGCTGCACGCCATCGCCGGCGGGCAAAAAACAAGGCCGGCGATGGCCGGCCTTGTCGGATTTCCCGAATCTGCCTTGCCGCGATCAGACGGCAATCGCGCGGATGCGCGCGTTGAGGCGGCTCTTGTGGCGGGCGGCCTTGTTCGTGTGGATCAGGCCACGTGCGGCGTAGCGGTCGAGCACGGGCACGGCGGCCTTGTAGGCTTCCTGGGCGCCGGCGGCGTCGTTGGCCTGGATGGCCTTCAGCACCTTCTTGACGTAGGTGCGCAGCATCGAGCGCTGGCTGGCGTTGCGCGCGTTGCGCAGGACGGCCTGGCGGGCGCGCTTCTTGGAGGATTTGATGTTGGCCAAGGGATTGCTCCTGGAATTCGGGTGGCAGAATCGGGGGAAAAGACCAGTAATTATGGGTATTGGTGGATGTCAAGTCAACTGAGGATGGAAGCATGAGTCGTCGTGGCGGCTTGATCCGGTCGGCTGGGGTGTTCTCGGTGATGACCCTGATTTCACGCATCACCGGCTTTGCCCGCGACATGCTCCAGGCCAGCCTGTTTGGCGCGGGCGGGCTGGTGGATGCCTACGCCGTGGCCTACCAGGTGCCGAACTACCTGCGCCGCATCTTCGCCGAAGGCTCCTTCGCCTCGGCCTTCGTGCCGGTGCTGTCGGAGTTGCGCCAGAAGGGCGATGCGATGGCGTTGCGCTCTTTCGTCGATCACGTGGCCGGCGCGCTCTGCGCCGTGTTGCTGCTGGTGACCGGGGTCGGAATGTTGCTGGCACCGTGGATTGCGGCGGCCCTGGCCCCGGGATTTGCCGATGAGCCCGGCAAGCTCGCCCTCACCGGCGAGATGCTGCGGATCGTCTTTCCCTACCTGTTCTTCATTTCGATGACGGCCTTTGCCGGCGGCGTGCTCAACAGTTTCCAGCGTTTTGCCCTGCCGGCGGTGACCCCGGTGCTGCACAACCTCACCGTGATCGCCGCGATGCTCTGGCTGGCTTCGCATCTGGAGCGGCCAATCTTCGCCCTGGCCTGGGGCGTGCTGGCCGCCGGGGCGGTGCAGATGGCCCTGCTCTGGCCGGCACTGCGTCGCTTCGGACTGTTTCCGCGGCTGCGTCTGGATTTTCGCCATCCGGGCGTGCGCAAGGTCGGGAAGCTGATGCTGCCGACGCTGTTTTCCTCCTCGGTGGCCCAACTCAATCTCATCGTCGGCACGATCGCCGCCTCGATGCTGGTCGAGGGCAGCCGGTCCTATCTGTACTACTCCGATCGCATGATGGAGTTGCCGCTCGGATTGTTCGGCGTGGCGCTGGGGACGGTGATCCTGCCGCATCTCTCGCGCCGGCATGCCGATACCGACATCGCCGGCTTCAGTCGCGCCCTCGACTGGGGTCTGCGCACCGTGCTGCTGATCGCGATCCCCGCCGCCTGCGGCCTGCTTGCCCTGGCCGAGCCGCTGGCGGCGACGATCTTCGAGCGTGGCGCCTTCGGCTCGCACGCCACCACGATGACCGCCCTGAGCCTGTCCGCCGTCAGTCCCGCGATTCCCGCCTTCATGCTCAGCAAGGTGCTCGCGCCGGCCTTCTATGCCCGCCAGGACACGCGCACGCCGATGCGTGCGGCCATCATCACGGTATTCGTCAACATCAGCCTGATGGCCTTGATCGTGACCCCGCTCTGGTACTTCGAGATTGTCGGAGCCCATGCCGGGATCGCGCTGGCGACGGCACTTGCCGGCATGTGCAACGCCACCCTGCTGTGGCGCTACCTGCGCCGCAGTGGCGTCTGGATGCCGCTGCCCGGCTGGTCGCGGGCGCTGCTGCGCATTGGCGTCGCGGCGGCTGCGATGGTGCTGGTGCTGCTGGCGCTGCGGCAGGGGCCGTGGCCCTGGCGTGAACTGCATGGCGCGATGCGCGTGCTCTGGCTGGTCGGGACCATCCTCGCCGGCGGCCTGACCTATGGCGCCGTGCTCTGGTTCTGCGGTTGGCGCCTGCGCGAACTACGACATGCGTCCTGATGCCGTCATGTTGCAATGCAGCGCTATACTTCGAGACTTTCCGCCACGTCCATCCAACATTCTCGTGCAGTCCGTTTTCCGATACCGATCGTGACCCATTCCGGCACTCGCCCCCGCCTCTTCCGCGACATCGCAGGCGCCTGTCTTTTTCCGGCGGGCAGCGTGGTGTGCATCGGTGCCTTCGATGGCTTGCACCTGGGCCATCGTGCGTTGATCGAGGCGGCCTCGGCGTCGGCGCGGGCGGCAGGCTTGCCGCTGGTCGGACTGAGCTTCGAGCCGCTGCCGCGTGAATTCTTCGGTCGCGCCGCGCCACCGCCGCGCCTGGTGCTGCCGCGTGGCAAGGTCGAAGGCATGATCGGACTGGGTTGTGCTGCCGTCGGCCTGCTGCGCTTCAATGCCCGGATGGTGGCGATGCGGCCACTGGAGTTCATCGAGCAGGCCCTGGTGCAGCGCCTTGCCGCACGCGAGGTCTGGATCGGACGGGATTTCCGCTTCGGCAACCAGCGTGCCGGCGATCTTGCCCTGTTGCGTGGGGTCGGAGCTTCGGCCGGTTTCAGCACGCACGGCATCGAGGACGTGACACTCGACGGCGAACGCGTCTCCAGCTCGCGCATTCGCGCGACGCTGTTGGAGGGCCGGCTTGATGCCGCGGCGCGCCTGCTCGGTCGTCCGTATGCGATCAGTGGCCGGGTCGTGCGCGGCGCGCAGCTCGGGCGTCAATTGGGCTATCCCACCGCCAACCTGCGCTTCGGGGGCAAGGTGCCGGCGCTGTCGGGCATTTACGCCACCCGCGTGCATGGCGTCGGTGCGCAGCCGTGGCCGAGCGTTTCCAGTCTCGGCACGCGCCCGACCGTGAACGGCCGCGAGCCCCTGCTCGAAGCCCACCTCTTTGATTTCGACGGCGACCTGTATGGTCGGCGCATCGAGATCGAGTTCGTCGCCAAGTTGCGCGAGGAACTGAAATTCGACGACCTGGATGCCATGGTCGAACAGATCCACCGCGACGCCGATGCCGCGCGCGTCGCACTCGGCATTGATCGAACCCTTGAACCCGGCATGAGCCTGCAGGACGTCCCGTGAGCCGCGATTACAAATCCACCATCCACCTGCCCGCCACCGAGTTTCCGATGCGCGGCGATCTTCCCAAGCGCGAGCCGGCCACGCTGGAGCGCTGGTATGCGCTGGACATCCAGGGCCGCCTGCGGCGCGAGCGTGCCGACAAGCCGCGCTATGTGCTGCACGATGGCCCGCCCTATGCCAATGGTGCGATCCACCTGGGGCATGCGGTCAACAAGATCCTCAAGGATATTGCGGTCAAATCACGTTCGCTGGCCGGTTTCGATGCACCCTTTGTGCCGGGCTGGGATTGCCACGGTCTGCCGATCGAACTGGCGGTGGAGAAAAAGCACGGCAAAGTCGGGACGAAACTCGATGCCGTGGCCTTCCGCGAGAAATGCCGCGAGTACGCCCTGGCCCAGATCGACCTGCAACGTCAGGACTTCAAGCGCCTGGGCGTGATCGGGGATTGGGATCATCCCTATCAGACCCTGGATCGCAGTTACGAAGCGGCCGAATTGCGCGCCCTGGCCAAGGTGGTGGGCAATGGCCATCTGGCGCGCGGGGTGAAGCCGGTGCACTGGTGCTTTGATTGCGGCTCGGCCCTGGCCGAGGCCGAGATCGAATATGCCGACAAGACTTCCCTTGCCGTGGATGTGGCCTATGACGCGGTGGATGCGGATGCGCTGGCCGCAGCGTTTGGAGTCGAACGCACCGAGGATGCGTGCATCGCCGTGCCGATCTGGACCACCACCCCGTGGACGCTGCCGGCCTCGCTGGCGGTATCACTCGGGCCGGAATTGGAGTATGCCCTGGTGCGCGGTGCCAGCCGCAACGGGCGTGCCCTGTGGCTGGTGCTTGCCAGCGATCTGGTGGATGCCGTGGCCCAACGCTACGGCATCGAAAACCCCGAAGTGCTGGGCCGTGTGCCCGGTGTGAAGCTGGAGAATCTGCTGCTGCAGCATCCCTTTTATGCGCAGCGCCAGGTGCCGATCATCCTGGGGGACCACGTCTCGGCCGAGGACGGTACCGGCGCAGTGCACACCGCACCCGGCCACGGTCAGGAAGACTATGTGGTCAGCAAGCAATACGGCATTCTGGATCGCTACAGCGCCGCCGAGGTCAATCCGGTTGGCGGCAATGGCGTGTACCTGCCGGGCACGCCGATCTTCGAAGGTCAGTTCATCTGGAAGGCGAACGAGGCCGTGGTTGATCTGCTGCGCGAGAATGGGCAACTGCTGGCCTTTGCCAAAATCGAGCACAGCTATCCGCATTGCTGGCGGCATCGCACCCCGGTGGCCTTCCGCGCCACCCCGCAATGGTTCATCTCGATGGATCAGGCCGGCCTGCGCCGCGATGCCCTGGATGCCATCGCAAGGATCGGCCAGCAGCATGGCTGGTTCCCGGAGTGGGGCGAGGCGCGCATTCGCTCGATGGTCGAAGGGCGTCCGGATTGGTGCATCAGTCGTCAGCGCACCTGGGGTGTGCCGATTGCCCTGTTCGTGCAAAAGCTCAGCGGCGAACCGCATCCTGATTCAGTTGCGCTGCTGAACCGTGCCGCCGACCTGGTCGAAGCCGAAGGGATCGATGCCTGGTGGGCACTGGATTCTGCCGAATGGCTGGGTGCCGAGGCCGAGCACTACGACAAGGTCACCGATACGCTCGATGTCTGGTTCGACTCCGGCGTCACCCATGAAGGCGTGTGCGCAGCGCGCGGCCTGGGCAAGCCGGTGGACTTGTATCTGGAAGGTTCCGATCAGCATCGCGGCTGGTTCCAGAGCTCGCTTTTGACTGCGATTGCGATGGATCGGGCCGCGCCTTACAAACAGGTGCTCACCCATGGCTTCACCGTGGACGAGCACGGGCGCAAGATGTCCAAGTCGCTCGGCAACGGCATCGAACCGCAGGAAATCATCAAGAATCTGGGTGCCGACATCCTGCGTCTGTGGGTGGCCTCCACCGATTACCGCAACGAGATGTCCTTGTCCAAGGAAATCCTCAAGCGCAATGCCGATGCCTATCGCCGCATCCGCAATACCCTGCGTTTCCTCTTGGGCAACCTGGTCGGTTTCAACCCCGATGAACACCTTGTTGCCAATGCCGATCTGCTGCTGCTCGATCAATGGGCGGTGCAGCGCATGGCCGATTTGCAGGCCAGCGTGCAGGCTGATTACGAGCACTATGATTTTCCTGCCATCGTGCAGGCTCTGGTCAATTTCTGCACCGTGGACATGGGCTCGATCTATCTTGATATCACCAAGGATCGGCTCTACACCATGCAGGAGGATTCGCGTGGCCGGCGTTCGGCGCAAAGTGCGATGTATCGCATTGCCGATGCCCTGACCCGCCTGATCGCGCCGATCCTGAGTTTCACCGCGGAAGAAGTCTGGAGCCATCTGCCCGGCACGCGCGAAGACAGCGTATTGCTGGCCACGTATGGCCAGGAGCTGGGTGGCCTGAGCGACAAGGCGCTGTTGTCAAAATCCGATTTCGAACTGCTCCTGCAAGTGCGCGAGGCCGTGACCGGGGTGCTCGAACCGATGCGCGCCAACGGTGCCATCGGCTCCTCGCTGGAGGCCAACATCCAGCTGTACCTGGAGGATGGCCTGCTAGCGAAACTGAGTCCGGTGGCCGATGAATTGGCCTTCTTCTTCATCACCTCGGTATGCACCCTGGCTCCTGCCTCGGAAAAACCGGCGGATGCCGTGGCCGTGGAGGGGATTGCCGCCTGGATCTCCGCCACCGCCAGCGATGCCGCCAAGTGCATCCGCTGCTGGCACTACCTGCCGGATGTGGGCAGCCATGCCGAGCACCCGGAAATTTGCGCGCGCTGCATCGAGAACGTCGATGGTGGCGGTGAGGATCGCCGCCATTTCTGAGACAAGTTCCAGACATGGTTCTGGTGGGCTGGCCTGGCTGGCCCTGTCCGGGCTGATCCTCGTGCTCGATGCCTGGAGCAAGATCATCGCCCTGGATCATCTGCAATTGCATCAGCCGGTGGCCGTCATCGATGGCCTGCTGAATTGGACCCTGGTGTACAACCCCGGTGCTGCCTTCAGCTTTCTCTCGGATGCCTCGGGCTGGCAACGCTGGTTCTTCAGCGCACTGGCCGTGGGCATCAGCGCGATTCTTGCCATCTGGCTGCGCAACACCGCACGCCACGACTGGAAGCAGGCCGCACCCTATGCCCTGGTGATGGGTGGCGCACTGGGTAATCTGATCGACCGTCTGGTTCATGGGCATGTGATCGACTTCATCGATTTTTATCTGGGCAATTACCACTGGCCGGCCTTCAACATCGCCGATTGCGCCGTGGTGGTGGGTGCCATCGGCATTGCTTTGGTCGGGCTGCTGGGCAAACATCGCAACTGATGGATATCACCCTTGCCAATCCCCGGGGTTTTTGCGCTGGCGTCGATCGCGCCATCCAGATCGTCAAGCGCACCCTCGAACACCTCGGCCCACCGATCTACGTGCGGCACGAAGTGGTGCACAACAAATTCGTGGTCGATGACCTCAAGCGGCGCGGTGCAATCTTTGTCGAAGAACTGGATGAGGTGCCCGATGGTGCCACCGTCATCTTCAGCGCCCACGGGGTTTCGCAAGCGGTGCGGGCCGAGGCCGAGCGGCGCGGGCTCAAAGTGTTCGATGCCACCTGCCCGCTGGTGACGAAAGTGCACATGGAAGTGGCGCGACACTGCCGCGCCGGGCGCGATGTG
>WBZR01000921.1_pt1 | contig 41810 bp, 33 predicted proteins | sample 5204231 | NCBI WGS metagenome assembly WBZR01 (sample SAMN12412403, study PRJNA552823) | activated sludge metagenome | isolation source: activated sludge from anammox sidestream of wastewater treatment plant... | place: USA: Virginia | collected 2017-08 | reverse complement strand
CAGCTATCGATGCATACAAAGCATCGCCCTTAACAATGCAACTGTAGCCTATACCGGCAGTAGTGTCCTTGAATCGATTCCCGTCTATCAACAAATGTTGTGGTCTGATTTTCAGTTTATTTACGGCCTCATTCATGGCTAAAAATGTGGCATTCAGAATATTTACCTCATCTATTACATCTGGGTCTATAAAACTTACAGCCCAGGCGACTGCCTCATGTTCTATGATTTGACGAAGCGCATAACGGTCTGAAGCTTTCAATTTCTTCGAATCATTCAACAATGGATGGGCAAAATCTTCCGGCAGGATGACGGCAGCTGCCACCACCGGACCTGCAAGACACCCACGTCCGGCCTCATCAACACCGGCCTCCGCTCTTCCTTTTTGTAGAAATGGATATAACATGGTGTGCTTGAAGAGTTATTCTGTCTCGTCTTTGATAATAATATTGTCTATGAGGCGTACTTCCCCTACCCAGCAAGCAACACATGCAACAATGTAGTCGCTGTCTTGTATAGAATTAAGCTTTTGGAGCGTAATGCCGTCCACTATATCAAAATATTCAGGCTTAAAATCAGTACGAGTAAGTTTTTTCATAGCTTTTAAAGAAATATCGTCAAAATTCAAAGACGAAGCATTTTTTTTTGCCCACTTCAATGTTTTATAAATGAGCGTTGCTTCTTTTCTATGTTCGGATGTTAACCTTATGTTTCGGCTACTTTTGGCGAGTCCATCCTTTTCTCTGAAAGTGGCCCCAGTCACTAGTTCAGTATTGCGGCCGGTAAGTCGGAGCATTGCCCTTACAATGGTAAGTTGTTGAAAGTCTTTCTGGCCCATAAATAATTTATCGGGTTGTAAAATCTCCAGAAGCCTGTCAACGACCTGTGCCATACCGTCGAAGTGTCCCGGTCTGAAAAAGCCCTCCATCACTTTGTCAAGTTGGCCAAAGTCAAATTTTTTCTTGTCAGACGAGCCATTAGGATAAATTTCATCAACCTCAGGCAAAAAAAGTACATCACAATTTGCATCTTCTAGAATTTCGATATCATGTGCCACCGGGCGTGGATATTTTTTCAGATCATTCGGGTCATTGAACTGAGTAGGGTTGACGAAGATCGAGCAAATTGTATAATCTGTTTCGGATTTGCTTTGTTTGATAAGTGAAATGTGTCCGCTATGCAGAGCGCCCATAGTTGGTACAAATCCTGTAAGTCCCGAATATTTCCTTTCGTTGATTATTTTCTGCAGTGCCTCTACAGTATGAATGATCAGCATAATATTTAGTTAAAGAGCGTTAAAATTATAGTTTAGTCCACTAATTTTCAGTAATAAAAGCACAATATTTAAAAAAACTGCATTATTATTCGTACTTTTGTGGGCATTTTTTATTTAAAGTATCTACAGAATAAATTTCAATGAGTAAAAAGCGTTTGTTAATTGTAACCCAAGAATTATCACCATACACCGAAGACACCCTTATTTCAGAATTGGCAGGAAAACTTCCTTTGTATTTGAATGAAAAAGGATATGAAATACGAATTCTGATGCCTAAGTTTGGTTCCATAAATGAAAGACGACACAGACTACACGAAGTAGTAAGACTTTCAGGAATGAACATCATTGTAGATGATGATGATTATCCACTGATTATCAAAGTGGCATCATTACCTGGTGCAAGATTGCAGGTTTATTTCCTAGATAATGACGAGTTTTTCAAAAGAAAAAGTATGTTTACCGATGATGATGGCAATGCTTACACAGACAATACCGACCGGATGGTATTCTTCTGTAAGGGTGTCATCGAAACTGTCAGAAAGTTTGGTTGGTCGCCAGATGTTATCCATTGCCATGGTTGGATGACATCGCTGATACCGGCTTTCATACGCAGCGGCTACAAGAACGATCCTGTATTCAGTAGTTCTACTCTAGTATATACGGCTTATCCGCATGAAATGGACAATGCACTTCAAGCCACCTTCATGGACAAAGCACTCATTTCGCACATTGAAAAAGAAGATCTTGAAGGATATTTTACAAATGATCAGTTACTTGTTGACAAAGGTGCCATGCAGTTTTCGGATGCTGTGGTAAAAGGCAGCGCTGAACTGTCCGAAGACGTTCTGAAAGAAATCGAAAAAAACGGTAAGCCAATTTTGGATTTTTCGGAAGAGAATTATCCTGCAAGCCATGCTGAATTCTATAAGCAGTTACTTGCCCAGATAGCTACTTCTTGATTTTTTAATAAAATTTATCAATATTCCGTATGAAGTTAGGGAAATTACTGACCCTTGTTACAATTGTCTCACTATTGGCAGTTTCCTGTAACGATCCATTATTCTTAGGTAGCGATTTGCTGAAGCAAGATCAGGTAGGTCTGGGATATACTGACACTATTAGTATGAACACAACTACCATTAGACAGGACACATTCCAGGTTTACAACCCATCAGTCAAACTCATTGATGCATTTCTGGTAGGCAACTATAACGACACGCATTTTGGCAAAACAAAGGCCACGACCTACCTACAGTACAGGCTCGGCACTACCCAATTTCCTGATTTTACCAATACAAAATTCGACAGTCTGGTACTCGGGATGGTATATGACACACTCAAAGTATATGGTGACTATGCAAAAGAGACCACCCTCAATGTATTTGCGCTCAATGAAAGTATGGTCTCTACCTCTTCGTATGTGTCCGACAAATCATTCAATGCAGACCCTTCGCCTATCGGTACCCTCACCTTTATCCCTAACCCAACCCAAAAGATCAGTTTTACTGAATATCATAGTGGTGTCAAAGATACCATCAACACCAACCAAATGCGCATACGTCTGAGTGACCAACTTGGGATGCAGCTGATGAGTGCACCTGATTCTGTTTATAAGACGAATGACAATTTCCTGAAATTTTTCAAAGGAATAAAAATAAGTGCCCAATCAGAAAACAACGGGATGCTTTCATTCCTTCCACTGGACCTCCGGTCAAAAATTTCACTCTTTTATTCTCGTAATGATACCTCATTTCAATATGATTTTATCGTTTCATCACTTAGTGCACGTACCGTAGCATTCGAACACGATTATGCCGGCGCTTTTGTAGAAAAATATATCAATAGTGGCAATAAATCAGATTCGCTTGCCTTCTTACAGGGTATGCAGGGTACTTTGGTTAAGGTAGAGATGCCTTACATAACCGCATTAAAAGATAAAATTGTCAATAAGGCAGAGCTAAATATTTATGTAAAAGAATTTGCAGGCGAAAGTCCTTTGTTCAGGTCTGTAGCAAATGTATTATTATCAGAAAAAAAGGATAGCGGAAAATTTGTCTCAATAAATGATGTACTGGTAGCCATTTCGGTAGGTGGTGAATCCGGATTGTCAAAGTTTTTTGGCGGCACACTTGTAGAAGAATCCGTTAATGGCCAAAAGAGATTGAAATACAAAATGGATATTTCATCACATATTCAGAAAATGATAAAGGGCAGTGAAGATCAATCACTTTACCTTACAGTATATAGACGCGGAGAGTCTGCCAATCGTGTTGCTTTATACGGGACCGGCAGTGTGCTTCCGCCTCAGTTGAAGATAACATTTACAGACTCTATTCAATAACCTCTCAACATCTACTACCATGTGCGGAATAGTTGCATATATTGGCAATAAACCAGCTTATCCAATAATGATAAAGGGATTGCACCGTCTTGAATACCGTGGTTATGACAGTGCCGGTATCGCTTTGCTCAATGGATCGTTGACCATCATACGCCGTAAAGGAAAAGTTAAAGAGCTTGAGGATTTTGCTGAAGGTCAAAATCTTGTTGGTACCGTAGGAATAGGGCATACCAGATGGGCAACCCACGGCAAACCGGATGACCGAAATGCACACCCACACTTGTCCGGCAACGGCCGCCTTACACTGGTACACAATGGCATCATAGAAAACTACGATACCCTAAAAAAAGCACTTGAAAAACTCGGCCACGAATTTACAAGCGAAACAGACACGGAGGTATTGGTACATCTTATTGAAGAGCTTCAGTCAAGAGATAATCTTCCTATAGAAGAAGCCGTAAGAGTTGCATTACAAAAAGTAGTAGGTGCTTATGCCATAGTCGTTATTGATAAAGAAGACCCCGAAAAACTCGTAGCAGCCAGAAAGGCAAGTCCGCTGGTCATAGGTATTGGTAATGATGATTTCTACATAGCATCAGATGCCACGCCTATCATCGAATACACTAAAAAAGTTGTGTATCTGAATGATGAAGAGATAGCAGTTGTAAAAAAAGACGGCAACTTACAGATATTTACCATTAACAATGAATTGCAAAAACCTAAAGTACAGGAACTCGATATGGAAATCGAACGACTGGAAAAAGCCGGTTATGATTCATTTATGCTTAAGGAAATATATGAACAGCCACAGACTATAGCAGATGCTATGCGCGGAAGGATGAATGCAGGCGAAAGCTGGATAAGACTTGGAGGCATTGCAGAGTATGCCAATAAAATGGTGAATGCCAAACGTTTTATTATAGTAGCATGTGGTACATCATGGCACGCAGGTCTCATCGCCGAATATCTTTTTGAAGACCTGGCACGAATACCTGTTGAGGTCGAATATGCTTCTGAATTCAGATACCGCAATCCGATTATCAATGAAAATGATGTGGTCATTGCCTTGTCCCAATCTGGAGAAACAGCCGATACACTGGCTGCGCTCGAATTGGCAAGAGAAAAAGGCGCCCTTATATACGGCATAGTTAATGTGGTCGGCTCATCTATATCCCGACTGACAGATGCGGGATCTTATATCCATGCCGGGCCGGAGATTGGTGTTGCATCTACCAAGGCCTTTACAGGACAACTGACACTGCTGACACTGATGGCACTCAAGATTGCTCACCTCAAAGGCAACATTACCAATTCTTATTTTCACGAATTATTGACAGAGTTGGAAAACATTCCGGCAAAAATTGAAAGAATCCTCGAAAAATCACCGAAAATAGAATACATTGCCGGCGAATTTAAGAATACAAACAATGCACTTTATCTGGGACGTGGGTACAATTTCCCGGTTGCATTGGAAGGTGCATTGAAGCTCAAGGAAATATCCTACATCCATGCCGAAGGCTATCCTGCTGCCGAAATGAAACACGGACCAATAGCCTTGATAGATGAAAACATGCCGGTAATAGTGATAGCCAATAACAAAAGCGCTTATGAGAAAATAGCAAGTAACATTCAGGAAGTAAAAGCCAGGAAAGGTGTAGTTATAGCTATTGTAGAAGAAGGTGATGACTTTATTAAAAATATGGCAGACTACACAATCGAAATAACTGCAACAGAAGAACCGCTTTCTCCGTTATTATCGGTCATTCCTCTTCAATTGCTCGCATATTATATTGCTATACAAAGAGGCTGCAATGTTGATCAACCCCGCAATCTCGCAAAATCAGTAACTGTAGAATAAAAACTTATGTCAACAACCAATATTTTAAAACTCGAATATAACTCTACCAAAGACTCTCTGGTGTTGCCAGAATACGGTAGAAATATCCACCTGATGATACAGTACGCCAAAACCGTTGCTGATTATGAAAAAAGATCTGCCTATATCAATGCCATTATCGAGCTAATGTACCAGATGTCTCCGCTCAATAAAAATGTGGAGAACTTCAGAGATCGCTTGTGGAATCACCTTTATGAAATAGCCGGTTATGACTTAGATGTACTGCCTCCGAGTGGAATAAAACCTGAACCTGAAGCAGCTCAAAAAGCTACCTACAATATCACCTACCCGAAATCTGACTCTAAACTCAGACATTATGGCCACAATGTTAAGAAACTTATTGCCAAAGCACTCGAGACAGATGATGAAGCAAAAAAAGAGGGATTGGTAAATACCATTGGTTCTTATATGAAGCTTGCTTTTAGAACATGGAACCGTGAGCATTACGTCACAGATGATGTAATAAAATCGGACATCATTACCCTGTTTGACGGACAGCTAAGTCTGGAGGAAGATAAAGTCTTTGACAATATAAAACCTGCCAACACCAACATGCAGCAAAGACGCTACACCCAAGGTCAAAATCGGAAAAGACCGCAAAATGGCAACCGAAACAATCAAAATTATAACCGAAACCGCCCGAATAGCAATACCAACCAAGGAAACCGCAACAAGTGGAGGAAATAATTGATAAGACCCGAAGCTAAAATTCATTCAAGGTTCTGTTTTCCGGTTCAATAACCGTAACTTCGCATCTGCAAAATGAAATTTAATATGTCAGCAGAAGCATTTGAAGTAGAAGGTGGACACAGACTTAAAGGTGTACTTGTACCACAGGGAGCCAAAAATGAAGCACTCCAGGTAATATGTGTGCCACTGCTCACAAATGAAAAAGTAACTATCAATAATATACCGGACATCCTTGATATCCGCCTTCAGCTTGAACTGCTCGAAGGCCTTGGTGTCAAATTGAAAAAGCTGGCACCCGGTTCGATCGAGTTTGATGCCAGCGGAGTGGATATTCGCTTTTTTGAATCAGACGATTACCTCATTAAGGCCAAAAGAATAAGAGGCTCAGTCATGTTGATGGGTGCTCTGCTCAATAGATTTGGACGTGCTTTCTTGCCAAAGCCGGGTGGCGATAAGATTGGACGACGCAGACTCGATACGCATTTTATTGGTTTTGAAAAATTAGGCGCTACACTCGTCTATGATGAACAAAAAGACCATTACTTCCTCGATGGCACCAATCTAAAAGGCAATTATATTCTGATGGATGAAATATCCGTAACCGGTACTGCTAACGTTATTTTTGCAGCAGTAAAAGCCCACGGTACTACTACCATTTACAATGCTGCCTGTGAGCCTTATGTACAACAATTGTGCAAAATGCTCAACCGGATGGGCGCCAGGATATCTGGTATCGGCTCCAATCTGCTGATAATAGAAGGTGTGACTACTCTCGGTGGTACAGAACACACCTGCCTGCCGGATATGATAGAAATAGGCAGTTTTATAGGTCTGGCAGCAATGACCCAGTCAGACATTACCATCAAAAATTGTAACATTAACGAACTTGGCAACATCCTTCCAACTTTTGACCGGTTTGGTATAAGGATGGAAATAATCGGTGATGACATCCATATACCCGAGCAGGAAAAATATACAATCCGCAATTTTATAGACGGTAGTATTCTGACAGTGTATGACTCTCCATGGCCGGGTTTTACGCCAGACCTAATGAGTATTCTACTGGTGGTAGCCACGCAGGCAAAAGGGAGTGTTCTCATCCACCAAAAAATGTTCGAGAGCAGGTTATTCTTTGTAGATAAACTTATAGATATGGGTGCGCAGATAATATTGTGCGACCCTCACAGAGCTACTGTCATAGGTATCGACAGGGCTTATAAGCTCAAAGGTATAGAGATGACCTCACCTGATATCAGAGCTGGTGTATCATTACTTATTGCAGCTATGTCTGCCGAAGGGAAAAGCCTTATACACAACATCAACCAGATAGACAGAGGATACCAGCATATTGACGAAAGACTAAATGCCATCGGTGCACACATCAGGCGAGTAAAGGTGCGGTAAATGCACTTCCTGACAGTTATTTGGCTCTTTCTGTGACATACATTACCAGATTCTGCATTGAAGTTTTTGCCGGGTTATCGTCGAATTCTGCAAGAATACTCAGTGCCCGGTTACGGTAATCATTCATTACTTGGCCGGCATATTCTATTCCGCCACTACTCCGTACAAAACGAATCACTTCAGCTACTTTGTGCTTGTTGTCATTATGGTTTTTGATGATATTGATCATTTGCCTTCTAGTGCTTCTGTCAGTATTCTGTAAGGCATAGATAAGCGGTAGTGTCATCTTTTTTTCCTTAATATCGATACCGAGTGGTTTGCCTACGTCAATATCCCCAAAATCGAATAAGTCATCTTTGATCTGGAATGCCATACCAGTGTATTCGCCAAACAACCTGAAGCGTTCTATTACAGACTCATCTTCGGTGACCGAAGCAGCCCCGGCACTACAGGCGGCAGCTATGAGTGAAGCAGTTTTTTGTCTGATGACTTCGTAATATATTTCTTCCTTTATATCAAGGTTTCTTGCTTTTTCTATCTGGAGCAATTCGCCTTCGCTCATCATTTTCACGGCTGTAGATAATATTGACAAAAGTTGGAATTCTTTATTTTCCAAGGCTAATAATAAGCCTCTCGACAACAGATAATCTCCAACCAGTACGGCTATTTTGTTCTTCCATAGTGCATTAATGGAGAAAAAACCGCGTCGTTCAAATGAATCATCCACTACATCGTCATGTACCAAGGTAGCTGTGTGGAGTAATTCTACCATAGAAGCAGCATGATAAGTGCTTTCTGAAGGATTACCTAGTATCCTGGCAGACAAAAATACAAACATCGGCCGCATCTGTTTACCTTTCCTCTTGACGATGTAATAAGTAATTTTGTCAAGTAAAGGCACATGGCTTTTCATTGAATCTCTGAACTTGGTTTCAAAGATTTTCAACTCAGCGTTGATAGGTTGTTGTATAGAATCAATAGAAAGTGCCAAAGTATGAATTTGACCACAAGTTATAAATCTATTCTGACACAATATAATATCAAACCAACAGAATCTGGTCTATTCGAAAATTTTACTTTTCCTGACATATTGCCATTCGTTTAGCTCAGCGGATTTTTTAACCCGCATAACGCATTAGCCTCTTTACTGCAAATAATTATTACTTAAAATCCATTTCAAAAACTCAAAAATCATAGTTCGCTAAGCTTTTATTACTTTTTTATGGTTTTTTAATACTAATCATTTTCATTTAAGTTCCACATGCGTTATTTGGGTTTAATAAAAATATGGACAAAAGCTTTAAAAATATCAAGGTGGCAATCAGAAATCAGCTTATCCTACATCTATTTTCAATTATTCATGCGTTAGATTCCATTTTCAGCATTTGACTTCGTAATTTTGTCTCTTCGAACATTTCACTTAATACCATGTCAGTCAAATAATTAGAAGCGTGTTAAGCATATTACGATCCAATCAGTTGATAGCCAATTCGGTTTTTATTCTTTACATGCTTTTGTTAAGACTGCCCTACCTTTTACATCATGATTGTACTGTGGTAGTTAAACATCCCGGGGTGCTTGGCAGAATAACCGAAAACATAATGCCAGAAAATAAATACTGGTTGCTTGTCATCCAAATTATCATAGTAGTATTACAAGCCGGTATTCTTAACGCCACCATCAACAAGACAAGGATGATGCGTGATATTAACCTATTTCCGGGTTTCGTGTGGGTAGTTACTGTCAGCCTGTTTCCTGAATATCTTTGCGACACCACAATGTTGTTTGCCAATCTTTTATTACTCTTGTCTGTAAGAGAATTATTTGGGGTTTATAAGAAAAATTCTGTAGCAGGCGGTATTTTCAATGCCGGACTTTTTCTTAGTATGTCGGTCTTTTTTTACCCTGGGTTTATATTTTTTACAATCGCTATCATACTCGGTTTGCAGATATTGCGTGCTCCCAAAATCAAAGAATATCTAATGTTGTGTTCGGGCATGCTGGTACCCGTCATACTGCTTACTGTTCTCTTTTTCTGGAATGATTCTCTTCATCTTATACGACAAGCGCAGCTTGATGTGTTTATGTTCAATTTTAAGTTCGAGCCACAATCAAACGGAATCTATAAACTCGGCTTTATTATCCTTTCCATTCTACTATGTCTGCTCGGATATTCAAGGATAATATTCAAACAATCTATTCAAAACATAAAGTACATCGAGATATTGTACTTGCTTCTTTTTATAGGCATCAGTATGACATTTTTTATCAAAGACCGCAACATCGAACAGTATTTGAGCATTTTACTACCAGTATCGGTCATCGGAGGACTTATTTTGTACAGTATTTCATCATCTTCAGCAGAAATGATACATTTGTTACTTATATTTATAGTGTTTTTTTGGCAATTTGCCCCTAATTTTTAAAATCAGTATATGAAATTCGGAGTTGTAGTTTTTCCAGGTTCTAATTGTGATGATGACATGATTCACGTATTGGGTGATGTAATGAAGTCAGAAGTTGTAAAAGTTTGGCACAAAGACACCGGCCTGCCTGGTTTCAACACATCAGATTGTATTGTATTGCCTGGTGGGTTTGCATACGGCGATTACCTCAGGTGCGGAGCATTGGCAGGACTTTCACCGATTATGAGTGCAGTCAAAGATTTTGCAGCCAAAGGAGGCATGGTTGTAGGTATCTGCAATGGCTTTCAGGTATTGTGCGAAGCAGGCCTGCTACCGGGTGTACTGCTTGCCAACTCCAGCCAAAAATTTATCTGCAAAAACATTCATCTGAAAATAGAAAACAACGAAACCCCATTCACAAGACTAACATCGAAAGGTGATGTGTTGAAAATACCAATAGCTCATGCTGAAGGCAGGTATTATGCTGATGAAAACATCCTCGGTCAGCTCGAAATGAATAATCAAGTACTGTTCAGATATTGCAGCCCTACCGGTGAAGTAGCAGATGAATATAACCCGAACGGTGCCAGCCGCAACATCGCAGGCATCTGTAATGAAGGCCGAAATGTTTTCGGTATGATGCCGCACCCCGAACGAGCCTCGGAAGAAATACTCGGAAATACTGATGGTAGAATACTGTTCGAATCATTATTGAACCATGTTCTTGAATCTGCGTAGAATAATTATTTGCTTATCGCAATAGCTTATCCAGCATTTATCTTAACCAATATTTAAAGACCACAAACCATTTAAGATAAATATTTGTTAAAGAACATGTCAAACTGGACTTATTGATGATTAGTACTGAATTTTGAATTTTTATTAAATTGATGGTATGAGAATATTTTTGTTTGGAATTATGGTATTTTTATCGGCAATTGCGTCTGCTCAGTCTGATAAAGTAGTAAAATGGACAGCCACTGCAGTGAAAGAATCTGACAATCTTTACACACTAACGCTTACCGCCCGTATCGAAAAACCCTGGTATGTTTATTCGCAGTTTCTGGCAGATGACGGCCCCGTAAAGACTTCATTCAGACTCGAAAATGCTGAAAAATTTGACCTGAGCGAACAACCAACGGAAGAAGGAAATAAAAAAGCAGGCTTTGATGAAATTTTCGGAATGGAACTCGTAAAATTCAGCAATCAGATGGTCATCAAGCAACGTATAAAAACCAATACGCCCATTGAATCTCTAAGTGGTCATATAGAATTCATGACTTGTAATAATGAAGTCTGCTACCCGCCGGCTGAAGTATATTTTAAAACCCCGATTAATTGACCCAGCTAAAAAACTATAATCAAATGAAGATCGTGAAGTTACTGACGGCTGTTCTGCTAACAGCATTTCTGACTCCATCGTTAAGTGCACAAATTCTCAATCCTGTCAAATGGAAATTTGAATCAAAACAAATCTCCGGTGATCAACACGAACTGATCATGACAGCTACCATTGATGAAGGGTGGACCATCTATTCGCAGTATCTGGAAAGCGACGATGGGCCGGTACCTACTACATTTGAGTTTGATAAATCAAAATCCTACAAACGCGAAGGCAAGGTTACAGAAGACAAGCTGAACAGAAAGGAAACTCATGACCCGATTTTTGACATGAAGGTCGTCAAATTTGCCAAAAAAGCCGTTTTTCGCCAAAAGGTAAATATTACTGATTATTCAAAACCAATAACCGGTTATGTTGATTTCATGACCTGTGATGCAGAAAAATGCCTGCCGCCAACGAAAGTGGATTTCAACATTAAAATCGAAAAACCGGCTGACAGTAAAATAGGTACTACAGCTGCTACCACTCCAGACACAGAAAAAGAAGAGCCTGATACTACCGAATTGGCAGCTACCAATACATCACCGGGCGACACAGCCGTCACGAAAAGTTTCTCCACAGGACCGTCATGCTATGCAAAAGTAACAGAAGGCAACAAACTCGACCAGCGCATTGCATCTGTGATGGAATCTTATGAAAAACCATTGGGTGACTGTGGCAAAGAAGCTGTTACACGTGACCTCGGACTATTGTGGACATTCCTGTTCGGTTTCCTGGGTGGGCTTATTGCTTTGCTTACACCTTGTGTCTTCCCGATGATTCCGCTTACGGTAAGCTTTTTCACCAAAGGCAGCAAAGACCGGAAATCCGGTATGCGCAACGGTATTCTTTATGGCCTATCCATTATAGTAATATATGTGACAATAGGTTTGCTCATTACAGCAATATTCGGTGCCACTGCATTGAATGCACTCTCTACCAACTGGATTGCCAATACCCTATTCTTTTTAATATTCCTGTTTTTTGCATTTTCGTTTTTCGGCTATTACGAAATAACACTCCCATCCTGGCTTGCCAACAAAAGTGACGCGATGGCTGACAAAGGTGGGCACTTCGGAATTTTCTTCATGGCGTTTACACTTGCCATTGTTTCATTCTCTTGTACAGGTCCTATCATTGGTTCTGCCCTTGTAGAGTCAGCTACTCATGCTGTCGGACCCTTCGTTGTGATGTTCGGGTTTTCGCTTGCACTTGCTCTTCCTTTTGGACTATTTGCCGCATTCCCGGCATGGCTTAACTCGCTACCCAAGTCCGGTAGTTGGATGACCTCTGTAAAAGTAGTGCTCGGTTTTCTCGAACTGGCACTTGCTTTCAAATTCCTTTCTGTGGCTGATATGACATCCCACTGGGGTATCCTTAAGTACGAACTATTTATGGCCCTGTGGGTAATTATTTTTGCCGGAATGACTATTTACCTATTTGGCAAAATTAGGTTTCCGCATGACAGCCCGATCAAAAAACTGAGTAATACAAGAAAAGTGCTGGCATCTCTTTCATTGATCTGGACACTTTATCTTGTTACCGGATTCTTCTATAATTCTGCAAATGCATCTTACGATTCAAAACTGTTGCTGAGCGGCCTTGCACCACCAGCCCATTACAACTATTTCCTTAAGGAAGGTAAACTAGACCCTGCTATTAAGGCGAAATATCCTTCATATTCAAAAGCAGCCAACAACCTCAACTGCTTCAAGGACTATTGCGAAGGTCTTGCCTATGCCAAAAAAGTAGGCAAACCGGTTCTGCTCGACTTTACCGGCTATGGTTGTGTCAATTGCCGAAAGACCGAAGAACACATCTGGGTAAACGACCGTGTACGAAAAATGATTAACGAAGATTATGTACTCATCTCATTGTATGTAGATGATAAACAAAAGCTTGATGAAATGCTTTATTCAACATCCAGAGAAGAAAAACTCCGCGATGTAGGCGATGTATGGGCCGACCTGCAGATCGTTAACTTCAAACAAAATTCGCAGCCACTATATGTGCTCATGACACCGGATGAAAAAGTGCTTGCAAAACCACGTGGTTATAAGGAAGGAGTAGATGAATATGCCGATTATCTAAAATGTGGTTTAAATACTTATTCGACAGTAAAGAATTAACAATAACCAAGGTGTTAAAACTAAAAATCCGGATGCTTGAATAACATCCGGATTTTTTTTATTCATTTTAACCTATATAACGCTTAAGACGCTATACTGTAATTTTCTTTTCTACCAAATCCATTGCAAAAGCTCATCAATCATACTTCACTTTGCTTCTTATGCCTTTTATGGATTTTTGTACCAATTATTTTCGGTTGAATTCCTTACGCTTTTTCTGGGTTAAAATAGGTGCCGCAGAGTTGGTCATTCCCCATCTTTAAAAGCAGTGAAGAATTTTTTTTTAAAATTTCTTGCTTTTGATGTTAAGGAAAATAAGTATTTGTTATTAATGTATGAGTGTTGGGAGGTTAATCACTTAAGGAGAAAAGGGGTGACATAATTTGTATCGTAAGTGCAAAGACTTCATTTTTTAAACAATTGCTAAGTATGTTATGATTGGTAATTTTAATATTTAGGTAAAAGTACAAAACAAAAATTCTCTTAAACCCAATATTGTTCACTTCTTAAATTTTGAAAATTATGAAACGAGTAATTACACTTTTGCTGATTTCACTTTGTAGTGGTATTATTTTACATGCACAGAAATGGCAGAAACAATTCCCTGCTTTCACCAAAGCAAGCCAAAGCCTCAAGGTCGATATTGTCGATAAATATAATGCCTGGGCATTGGCTATGCCAATTGCTGACGCACCACAATATTTCCTCCCGGGCAATTACTATACCCGTACCACTGACGGAGGTGAGACGTGGGTAACCAACGCTTTGCCTTCTGGTTATAGTGGTGATCTTTCTAACCTGACGGCAATATCAGCCGATAAGGCATGGATCGGGCTCCAGGATTACCAATCAGATACCAATGGTGTTGCGATGGTATTCCGTACCAAGGATGGTGGTCAGAATTGGGAAAAACTAAACCTCCAGTTAAATTCATATATCAACATGGTTCACTTCTTTGATGAAAATGATGGTATAGTTATGGGCGACCCAATTGGAGATGAATTCCAGATATTCACAACATCAGATGGTGGAGATACTTGGCAGCAGGTACCCAGCCAGGATATGCCAAAAGCCATAGATAGCGGAGAGTTGGGTCTGAATTTTGACAGTTATGGTACCAATGCCAATTCTTTGGTATTTGATACGTACTATAACCGCCTGTTTGTAACACGTGATAGGGGAAAGCATTGGGGAATTTTGGAGCCCTCCATCTCAGGAGAAGGATTAACGTGGTTTCCTCACCTTGATGAAGACAACAACCTGTACCTTCCTTTATATTACCCTCCAAAAGATACAACAGATGTCTGGGGTGCTACCTATATGTTGCAAAAATATAACTTGGATGATGATACCAGCTGGACAGACATTACCCCGGTTGACAATAAGTATTATGTAAGTGGTTTTAGTAGTATTCCGGATGGGCCGACCATCGTTATGAATACTGTTTTTAAAACCTTGGTATCGTATGACAGGGGTGTTCATTGGCTCGAATTAAGCACCACCACTACACCTTTTGGGTTCATGTCATTCTACGATTCAGGTATCGGGTATTCTGTAAAATTACCGGATCTTACTGACAGGTTAAACAACCCTTGTGATGAGTTCTATAAATATAACGGCTCACCACTTACAGGCCTTATTCACCAAAAACCACTTGATGCTCAAATATCAATAGGTCCAAATCCTGTAATGAGTGTTTTGAACATCAATGTTAAAACAGCTGAAGCTCAACATTATGCGATTCTCATCCATGACCTATCAGGCAAATTATTCAAAACAATGGAAACCGACAAACTTAGCACCATTGGTGTTTCAGTAAATGTTCAAGATCTGCCGGCAGGCGCTTATACTTTAAGTATCAGTTGTCAGACAGGAAGTAAAACAATACCATTCGTAAAACAATAAACTGAGCAATTTTTTCATATTATGGCCCGCATTGATGTTTACCGTCAATGTGGGTTTTTATTTCTTTCAATAAACCCAGATAACGCATTAGGAATTTAAACGAAAATGATTTGAAGTAATAATTATTTGCAGTAAAGAGGCTAATGCGTTATCTGGCTTTAGTTATACCAGTTTATCGCCTATTATAGCCAGACTTTCTGTTTAATAAACCTAATGCTGTTGAGCTTGCACAATCACATCTTGTACTATATTTTTATTTCCTGTATTTCATCTTTTCAGTAAAATACACCTTGGCGGGATCATTGACCAGTGCCATCATCACTCCAAAATATACCAGGGTAATAGCACTGACCTCCAAAGGTAGCTTTGCAAAACCCGGGAAACCGAATGTCAGTAATAGCATGACTAACAGTAAGTCAGCAAGGATTACACTCAATAGCAACCTGCTTATTGGTGCTTTGTAAAATGTATCGTCAGTGCGGATGACGGGTATAGCCATTACCGCAGAAAAAAACAGGCAAGCGAACCCCAACGAGTGCAGCATGGCTTCATTCTGTATGTCGAATAGATTCTTAATGCCGAAAAATCCTGCTGTACAACCTAAGAATAGTAAAAATCCGAGCAAGATGCCCTTCTCCACCAGCCTGTGTATTTTCCAGTCTGCTGGTTTTTGGCTCCAGCTTACTTTGTCAACCGCTAGCGTCAGCACCACAAAATCAATCAGAAAAAGCATCAGAACCATGTCGATGGTCGTGACCACAAAGGTCCTGGTTATCAGGAACGAAGTACATACGAACAATATTGTTAGGATGGTTTTGGCGATTTTGTTTACAGTGTAATTCGAAATATTGACGTGGATAGTGCGACCGGTTTTTATAAGGTCAATAATTTGCCTTAGCCCTTCCTGTATAAGGATGATACTGGCTGACTGTTTGGCTACGTCTGTGGCATTCTTAACAGCAATACCCACCTCAGCCTGTTTTAGTGCCGGAGCATCGTTGACCCCGTCACCGGTCATTCCTACTATCTCGCCTTGTTGCTGAAGCTGCTTCACGATGTTGTACTTGTCTTCAGGCAAGACTTCCGCAAAGCCTCTGTGACTGTTGATGGTTTCACTTAATCTGTCCGTGTCGGTATCCGACCTGCATTCATTCATGGAAATGATGTTATTACCCAGACCTGCTTGTATAGCTATTTCTCTGGCTATAGGCAGCGCATCACCGGTGAGCATTCTGATACCGATGCCGAGATTCATTATTTCTGCCAACATTTCACGGGCATCCGGCCGTGGAGGATCGTATAGGGCAACGATGCCGGCAAACTGAAAATCTCTCTCCACAAATGCCACTGCCACAGCTATGGTTTTGAAACCTTTCTGTGCCCATTCCGACACTTTTGCTTTCGCTATTTCTTCTGTTTTTCCACACAGCCCGCTGATGGCTATAAATGATCCTTTGGCAACAGTCATTACCTTTCCTTCTGATTGTACGACTGCCTCTGTGTGCTTTCGAGAAGCATCAAAGGGCATGAAAGTCAATTGTTGGTATGCAGATATGGTTAACGAAGGGTTGTTCTCGATATAATCAAAAAAAGCAAGATCAATGTTGTCTTCATTGGCCTTAACGGATGCCATCACACCGTATCGGATGACATCTCTCTGTGTAAATGTGCCAAATGAAGTTACATCCTGCAGCGTAAGTTCGTTTTTGGTGATGGTGCCGGTTTTATCAATGCATAAGGTGGTTAGCGTAGCAGCATCTTCGGTAGCGCTGAGTTTGCTTACCAGCACGCCTTTATTAGACAATTCTCGCGAGCCTCTTGCCATACTGATAGTAAACATGGCCGGAAGCCCAACTGGAATAGCTGTTACCAAAAGTATCAGTATCAGGGGCAGCATCGACAGTAATGATTGTCCGCCTATCAACCCAATGAAGGTGGTAAGTGACAATATCAGCAATACCGATACAAATAGCATTTTTGCCACTCTGGCCACTACTTCTTCCATGTGCAGTTTGTGTTCCGATTTGATGACGAGCTGAACTGTTTTGCCAAAATAACTTGAAGAGGCTATTGCGTCCACTACTGCCGTGCCCTCGCCAGCTTTTATCACTGAACCGGCGTACAGTTTGTCTTCGGGTTTTTCGGTCACAAGTGCAGTTTCACCGGTCAGTGCCGATTTGTCAGTCTTCACCTCTCCATGCTTTAATGTTAGGTCAGCGGTAATAAAATCACCTGTCCTTATGCGCAGTATATCTCCCGGTAAAAGTTCTCTTGATGGAAGGAGTTGCCAGGCTCCGTTGCGCAATACTCTTACCATTACCTGAAGCCGCTGCTGTAGAGCTTCCACAGTTCTTGCCGCTTTCAATTCGTTATAAAATCCTATCGCACCGTTAAACAGAAGCAAAAATGTGATGACGAACCCGTCAAAGTACTTGTGCAGTGCAAACGATATAATAACTGTCGCTTCCAGCATCCAGGCAGACAGTCCCCAGAATTTACTCAGCAGCAACAATATGGCCGGTTTTTTCTTTTGTTCTATCTCATTATAGCCATATTTGGCACGCAATTCAGCAATGTCGGTTTCGTTTAAGCCGGCAAGTATTGTGTCTGGAGTGGATTGATTTGTTAGCATCGACAAATTTAAACTAAAACACAAGCTTTATCTGACGTTTGATTATCCTTTATAAATGATATTTTTCGTTTTTGGCTGTATGTCATTTATTAAAATAATAATGCCACTTGCACAAAACCCTTCAAATGAACTTAATACAGCATTTTTTATTATTCATTTTAAATAAAGATTTTTATGGCTTTAGAAAAATATACCGATACCTATTACCTGCCCCTCGAAGGTGTTCATTCCGAACATTGTGCTTTGATCGTCGATAATGGGCTTGGAAAAATCAAACAAATCGGCACTCATAAGATAGAACTCAACAACCAGCGCGCAGTCATCACCACAGATAATAAGGAGGCAGTTGCCGAAGCCATCCGGGCCATCAAAGATCTCGGCTATGGCGTCACCACTGTACGTAGGACTTTCCCGGTACTCGGCATGTCGTGCGCATCATGTGCGTCCAGCGCCGAGAGCATTACCGCAGCTCAGAATGGTGTAGTGGATGCTGCAGTCAATTTTGCGACCGGAAACCTGACCGTGGAATACCTGCCGAATATGATAAACCCTACCCAATTACAGGAAGCCATTCAATCGGCCGGTTACGACCTGCTGATTGCCGAAGATGATTCGCAGCAGGAAACGCTGGAAGCCATCCACGAGAAAAAATTTAGCGAGTTGAAGAAGCGGACGACATGGGCTATCATCCTCGCACTGCCGGTCATGATCATCGGTATGTTTTTCATGCATGCACCTTATGCCAATATCATCATGTTCGTGCTGACTACACCCATCGTCTTCTGGATTGGACGCGATTTTTATATCAACGCATGGAAACAGGCAAGGCACCGTTCCGCCAATATGGACACGCTGGTGGCACTCAGTACGGGTATTGCCTATATTTTTAGCGTGTTTAATATGCTTTTTCCACAATTCTGGGAGGAGCGAGGGCTCGAAGCACACGTTTACTTTGAAGCAGCAGCCGTCATCATCGCCTTTATCCTTTTGGGCAAATTGCTGGAAGAAAAAGCCAAAGGCAACACATCAGAGGCCATTAAAAAACTCATGGGCCTGCAACCGAAAACGGTTACACTCATCATGCCGGACGGCTCAGAACAACTCACCGATATCAACAAAGTCGTCACAGATCATGTACTCCTCGTAAAACCGGGCGAAAAAATAGCCGTTGACGGAATCGTCACTTCGGGATCATCCTACGTGGACGAAAGCATGCTCACCGGCGAATCTCTGCCGGTTGGCAAAACAGAAGGCGAAAAGGTTTTTGCAGGTACTATCAACCAGAAAGGTAGTTTTCGCTTCCGTGCTGTCAACGTAGGCAAGGATACTATGCTGGCCCACATCATCAAAATGGTGCAGGACGCCCAGGGAAGCAAGGCACCTGTCCAAAAACTCGTAGATAAAATAGCAGGTATTTTTGTCCCTGTCGTTATCGTCATTGCTATCATTACCTTTGTACTTTGGATGCTCCTGGGAGGAGATAATTCACTGGTACAAGGATTGTTGGCTGCAGTCTCTGTTCTGGTCATCGCTTGCCCGTGCGCTCTTGGCCTCGCCACACCTACTGCCATCATGGTCGGTGTTGGCAAAGGTGCCGAACAGGGTATCCTCATTAAAGATGCTGAAAGCCTCGAACTCGCCAAAAAAGTAAACACAATAGTCCTCGACAAAACGGGTACCATTACTGAAGGCAAACCCCAAGTGAACGCAATAAAATGGACAAATGAAAATCCGACAGCACAACAAGTATTGTTCTCCATCGAAAAACAGTCCGAACATCCGCTGGCAGATGCCGTAGTCCGATATTATGAAAATACAGCCCCGGTATCATTAGATACATTTGAAAGCCTCACCGGAATGGGTGCAAAGGGAGCCTATCTGGGCGAAACTTACTTCGTCGGAAATAAAAAGCTCCTTGCAGAAAATAAAATCGAAATATCTCCCGAACTCCGACAGCGGGCTGTAGAATGGGGCGAGCAGGCCAACACAGTGGTATGGTTTGCTGACAACCGCCATGCACTTTGTGTTATTGCCATTTCCGATAAGGTCAAGGATACTTCCGTAGAAGCCATCCAGCAGTTGCAGCAAATGGGTATTGATGTATATATGCTCACAGGTGACAACGAGGCCACCGCAGGCGCCATTGCATCTCAGACAGGAATCCCCAATTTCCGGGCAGAAATGCTTCCACAGCATAAGGCAGACTTTATCAGGGAACTGCAACATAATGGCAAGCTTGTTGCAATGGTAGGTGACGGCATCAATGACAGTACCGCTTTGGCCACTGCAGATGTGAGCATAGCCATGGGCAAAGGAAGCGATATCGCCATGGATGTCGCCAAGATGACCATCATTTCATCCGACCTAAAGAAAATCCCACAGGCCATACGTCTTTCAAAACAGACTGTAGCCACCATCAGGCAAAACCTCTTCTGGGCATTCATCTACAACATCATAGGCATACCTGTGGCAGCCGGTATCCTTTACCCTATCAACGGATTTTTGCTCAACCCGATGATAGCCGGTGCAGCTATGGCCATGAGCAGCGTTAGCGTCGTATCCAACAGTCTCCGCCTCAAATGGAAAAAATAAGCCTGCAGGTACTTTGTATTGGTCGTTGCTTTTCATAACTTTGACCATTACTAACAATGAAAACAATTCAGCAACATACCGTTCCTGTCACCCAACTCGCTGCTGAATTAGACAGCGATCTGAAGCTGGGTTTATCACATGCTGAAGCTTTAAAAAGACTGCAGACCAATGGACCGAATATCATCCAGACAAAAAGGAAAGAAAATCTCTTCCATCTGTTGCTTACACAGTTCAATAACCCGATGGTATATCTTCTTGGCTTCGCAGCCTTAGTTTCTGTTTGGTTTGAAGAATATATGGATGCTGCCGCTATTTTCCTGGTGATTGGTATTAACGTAGTCATCGGCTTTTGGATGGAGTTGCAGGCCGAACAGTCAATGGATGCATTGAAAGGAATGACGTCAGTAGCAACAAAGATTATAAGGGACGGTGTACTTACCGAAATTCCCTCAGAAGAGATAGTACAGGGCGATGTACTTTTTTTCGAAGCCGGCGATATGGTTACTGCCGATGCCCGAATCATACAAGCAACGCAGCTTACCGTCAACGAATCAGCACTCACCGGCGAATCTATGCCCGTAGAAAAAAACACTGCCGAATTGGACGAAACTACTGCTTTGGCAGACCTTACCAACATGTTGTTTAATGGTACGTTCATCAGTACAGGCAATGCCCGGGCAATCGCCACAGCTACAGGTATGCACACCGAATTAGGTAAAATCGCTTACCTGGTAAAAATTTCAAAAAAATCGGCCATTCCACTCGAAAAAAAATTGCAGCAATTCACTCAACGGTTTATCTATATTTCGCTCGTTATTGTTGTTCTGGTTTTTATCGCCGGTATGGTTACAAACGGCAACTCCGTAGAACTTCTGAAGACCGCTATTGCGCTCGCTGTAGCTGCTATACCCGAAGGAATGCCTGTAGTGGCCACGCTCGCTCTTGCTCAGGGTATGCTCAAGATGGCACGCCACAAAGTTATCGTTAAAAAGCTGGCTGCAGTAGAAACCCTTGGTGGTACCACAGTCATCTGCACCGACAAGACTGGCACACTTACCGAGAACAAAATACTACTCGATTCTGTCAAGCTCGCCGATGGGCATTCTCAAGAAAACCATAAACTGCTCATGCACATAGGCGTTTTGTGCAACAACGCGCGCATTATCACCAACGGTGACCAAATCAGGGAAATAGGAGATCCTCTTGAAGCCGGCTTGCTCCAATACGCCATCACGCACGATTGTTGTAAGGAAGACCTCGACTCACTCTATCCGAAAATCAGCGAACTGCCTTTTTCGTCAGATACCAAAGTCATGGCCACTCTTCACCGCTCATCAAACGGATTCCTGGTCTATGCCAAGGGTGCACCCGAACAACTCCTCGACATCGCTACACATATCTTGAACAATGGTAGCGCGGTTCCAATGTCCGATTCTGTACGTAACAGTTGGATTGATAAAGCCTCATCATTGTCTTCTTCCGGCATGAAAGTACTTGCAGGCGCTTATAAGCAATCAAGTCATGCAGATACAGACTTTCTTAGCAATCTTACCTTTGCCGGTCTCTATTGCTTCATCGACCCAATAGCCGGCGGCGTATCAAAAGCCATCCACACTGCACATGAGGCAGGCATCAGAGTCATCATGATCACCGGCGACCACGCGGCTACAGCAGCTAACATAGCAGCCCAACTGAACATTATTCAGGATAACGAACGCCCACTTACAGGCGCCGAAATGCCTGCTTACGAACATCTCACATCACACGACAAAAAGCTGTGGATGAACACCAAGGTTTTCGCCAGGGTCACTCCGGCCCAAAAACTCGATCTCGTTACCATACTCCAGGAAGCCGGACATATAGTCGGTATGACAGGCGATGGAGTCAACGATGCTCCTGCCCTCAAAAAGGCCGATATAGGTATTGCCATGGGCCGCCGTGGCACACAGGTAGCCCGCGAAGCAGCCGATATGGTACTCACCGATGACCACTTCAGCTCTATCGTTTATGCCATACGTCAAGGGCGCACAATATTCAGCAATATACAGAAGTTCGTCATCTACTTGCTCTCCTGCAACATGAGCGAACTCTTCGTTATTGCAGTGGTGGCACTGGCCGGTTTCCAGTTTCAGCTCGTACCACTCCAGATACTTTTCATCAACCTTATTACCGACGTGTTGCCTGCACTCGCCCTTGGTGTCAGCCGTGGTGATGTCATTATTATGAAACACAAGCCAAGACAACCCGATGCCCCATTGCTCAGCCGTGCACAGTGGCGGTCTGTATGGGTCTATGCCACAGTCATCTCTGTATGTACACTCCTCCCGGTGCTGGTTTTACATTACTATCCACTAGCCAACCACCCACCCGATGGCAAAGTGTATAACAACCTGCTGTTCTTCACCATCATACTCAGTCAGCTACTTCATGTTTTCAACATGACTTCGGGCAGCACTCCCCTCCGCCATTCCGAGATTGTGCGCAATAAATACGTCTGGTATGCCATCATCGCCTGCCTTATGCTTACCGCTGCATTATTCTTTATTCCTCAGGTAAGGCTCGTACTCCGTATTACACAGCTGCATACCACCGAATGGATCGCCATCTTATCCGCAGCTTTAAGTTCAGTGTTCATCATCCGCTTGTTCAAACGCACCGGCATTATACACGACTGACATTTGTGCAGACTTTTCCCTATTCTCAGAACCATTCCACGCATTCGACTGTTATACAATTAATATTACTTATCCAACATTCAATATCATCATGGCATCAACACAACTCCGATTCAAGACCAATATCAACTGTAGTGGCTGCATCAACGCTGTCAAACCACACCTCGACAACACCCAGGGCATCACCCGTTGGGAGGTAGATACCAACGTAGCCGACAAAATTCTGACCTTGGAAGCCGAGGACATCACAGAGCAACAAGTAGTTGATATAGTTACCAAAGCAGGCTACAAAATAGAACCCATTCAGGATTGACACTTACCAATTTCATCTCACAACATGAAACTGCTAAGACGTATCATCAGGTTCCTCTTCATAAAGAAATGCTGTCGCTAAGCCATCGTAGCACAAAGCATTTTCCATTAATGATATACCAGCGCGATTATTTAATTCATAAGGGCGTGCCCCTGCCGGGTCAGGCCATCCGCTTTACTTCGTGTTCGCTTCTGTCCATCACGCGCACACAATTACCGGTATATCGGAACCACACCCATATTACAACTACCAATTCCGAATATCTACAGTTCCATCCACATACGTGCATTGACATTTCCAGTCATGCCATCCCAATTACAAAAATCCAATCTTTATATCCGAACATCGATTTTGCAAATAAATAATAAATAACAAACCACGCTATTGCTTCATATCTATTTACTTTGTCATCCATAACATTGACAGTAAGATATTCGGAGCATCCATTCAACTATTCAACCTTTTGATCAGAATCTCCATATCTGAGAATATGACCCAGGAGAAATCATATACATAATGTACTGTCTTTTGCCGGCTATTGATATGAAAACCAGTAATGTACGAATAGTTGAAACGCTTCAAGTCAAGCAAAGACTTGGGTATCTTTTTCGAAACACCTGTTTTTCCCATTAGTTCTAACAGGATGGATCTGTTACGGTGCAAGATTTTGTCGATGGTTGAAGTGGCAGTATTGGTCACCTGTTTGAGTTTCTGGTGGTAAATGGCCTTACAATTAGCAGAACAAAAAATCTTGTCCGACCTACCCGTAAAACGACTTTTACAAAGTTTGCATTTTCTTTTGATGCCCATAGTGGTATATGTTATTGAAATAGATTTATCCTGAAGCCAAACCTACTTGACACAGCAGTAAACATACATTTACCGTAAACTTACGATTAATTTTCACTATAATCGTAATATTACGGTAAATAATCTTTTCATAAGCATAATCACCACAATATGAATGTATTACACCTTATGTTTGACTGATAATATTGTATCATGAAAAAATTAATTATTTACAACATAATATCCGTCGATGGCACAACTATTGGGTCACAACAGCAGTAAAACCACCGAAATTTACACACATGTAAGTACCAAAAGTCCGTTTATGATTTGTAGTAAAAAAACTATACCAAGCCAACTACATACAATAAATTTGTGTATATTTGTTGCATATATAAATGAGTTGTGCGTCAGTGTAAAAAAGCCGACCCACAAACAGCACATTTGGTTTTTTGCCGACACAAAAGCCAACGCTGAAAAAACCAAAAGAGCTGTTTTTTGCCAACGCACGAACAAACAGAGAAGATTAAAAACGTAAATTGCGATTTTTGAAAAAAAATATAAGGACAGAAAATATAGAATGAGATTTATAGATTTATTCGCAGGACTTGGAGGCTTTCATAAGGCATTACACGAACTTGGACACGAGTGTGTATTTGCAAGTGAACTCGACCCTGTATTAAGAGATACCTACAAAAAGAATTGGGGTAAAGAAATTAACATTCACGGAGACATTAGGAAAATTGTCAAAGACAATATTGATTTAATTCCTGACCACGACATATTATGTGCTGGTTTCCCTTGTCAGCCATTTTCAAAAGCGGGTAAACAACTTGGACGAGAGGACGACAGAGGAACGCTATTTGACGAAATTGTGAAAATTCTTGAAGTTCGAAAACCTAAATATTTCATCTTAGAGAATGTTCGATTCATTGCCAAGCACAATAACGAAGAAACTTGGAAAGCAATGAAAGTTGAGTTTGAAAGACTCGGATACCAAGTTGACCATAGAGATTATTCACCACACGACTTTGGCATTCCTCAGCATAGACAAAGAATTTTTATTGTTGGCTCATTAGGAATAAATGCACTTGACCATTTTAGTTTTGACAAGGTAGATAAATACAAAAAAAATGTTGTTGAACTTGAAAATTTCATTGAGCAGAATCCAGTTAGTGCAAAACAACTACCTAAATCAAATCAAGATTGCATACGACTTTGGCAAGACTTAATTGATGCTTTACCAAAAGAGGTAAAAATCCCAGGTTTTCCAATTTGGGGAATGGAATTCGGAGCAGACTATCCATTTGAAGAACAATATCCTCATTTACTTTCTGCAACAGAATTGGGCGAATACAAAGGAAATTTTGGAATTTCATTAAAAGGAATGACCAAACAAGAACAATTAGCAAATCTACCAAGCTACGCAAGAGTTGAAGATGAGTTTCCCGATTGGAAACAAAGATATATTAGGCAGAATCGACAATTTTACAAAGACAATAAGAAGTTCATAAAAGAAGCAGTTAAGCAAATATCAAAGTTGCCTTCTCAAAGTTGGCAAAAGTTAGAATGGAATGTTGGAGACAGCGAACGAAAAATCAATAATTATCTCTTGCAATTCAGAGCATCAGGTATTAGAATTAAAAAGCCTGATTTTTTCCCTTCTCTAGTTTGTACAAACACGCAAATTCCAATTATCGGGTGGGAAAATAGATACATTTCAAAAAAAGAAGGTTTGAAACTTCAATCTTTAACCGGTTTAAAACTACCAGAAAACGACAATGCAGCTTTCAAAGCTTTAGGAAATGCTGTAAATGCTAAAATTGTAAAGTTCATTGCTACTCAACTTTTGATTGAAGAAAAGAAACTAAATGGAGTTGCTACGCAACTCCAATCGTCTAATTCATTATCCAAATCCTATGAGCCAGCAAAGTAAAGTAAGTATTCGTCCACAAGTTACTATGCTCTCTATTCTCAAGCACATAGAATATGAGACTTGGTTTGCATTGGCTGAATTCATTGATAATGCAGTTGATAGTTATCTAAAAAACATAAAGGTTTTAAAACAAATTGAAGGTGATGATTTTGTTCTTGAAGTAAGAGTTGAAATCAATGAACCTGAAAACAGAATTACCATAAGAGATAATGCAGGAGGAATTGGAGAAACTGATTATTCAAGAGCATTTCGAGCTGCGGAAGTTCCACCTGATAATTCAGGTCTTTCTGAATTTGGAATGGGTATGAAATCAGCAGCTTGTTGGTTTTCTGATAATTGGTGTGTTACATCCACAGCATTGGGTGAAACGCAGTTGAAGAAGGTTTCCTTCGATATGAAAAAGATTTTTGAGGACAAGTTAGAGGAGTTGGATGTTGAAATTAAATCTTGCGAAAAAAACCATCATTTCACTATCGTAGAATTGTTTGATGTAAACAGAATGCCGAGAAGAAAAGGCGTTGGGAAAGTAAAAGACCATTTGCGAAGCATTTACAGAGAATTTATTCGTAAAGGAGTTTTAAGGTTAACATTGAACAGTGAGGAAATAAAATTTGATGACCCAAAAATCTTGAAAGTTCCACAATATGATAAACCAGATGAAGAACCTATTTTGTGGCGAAAGGACATTGATTTCGAATTAGAAAAAGGTTTAGGCGTTCACGGTTTTGTAGCAATTCGAGAGAAAGCTTCAACATCAGAAGCAGGTTTTGCACTATTTCGCAGAGGAAGGGTAATTGAAGGAAGTTTCGACAGTGGTTTTAGACCTGATTTCATTTTCGGAGCTCCAAATAGCTATCGCTATCAAAGAGTTTTTGGAGAACTTCACTTAGACGGATTCAGTGTAAATTTCACCAAAAAAGGAATTCAGTGGGATGAAAACCTAGAGATTTTCTTGAGACTACTTAAAGATGATATTAGCTCTAAAGACTTTCCATTACTACAACAAGCAGAACAGTATCGAGTAAGAGCGACTGAAAAAGAATATAAAGCAGCTGTAAAAGCTCTTGATGAAACCGTAAATGACTTTCAGAAGAAAGCACCGCTAGCAGTTACCGAGGTAGTTAATTCAATTTCTGAAGCAGAAACCGAAGAAAAGGTAGAACTAACCAAAACTGAAAAAACACTTCATAGAGAATTTGACATACGATTTAATAAAGTTGATTGGAAAGTGTCAATTGAACTTTCTTATGACCCTTCGCTAACAGAGTTAATTGAAGTTGGCGATAGTTTTATTAAAGAAAAAGTAAACAATTCATCTATTAGGCAAATTGGGATAAGACTTTCTTTAACACATCCTTTTATGGTTGAGTTTGCAGGAGCCGATACTAACAAAATTGAGCCTGTTCTCAGAATTGCGGCAGCTTTAGGACTTTCTGAAATCATTGCAAAGGACAGTTACAAAAATCAAGGAGAAGTTCGGAGAAATTTTAATGAGTTAATATCCAATCTTTCAAAATAATACAGATATGACAGAAATAATCGAAATACAGAATCAAAACCAATATGGAGATTGGCAACCATTTGTAGGTGATGAAACTACTGAACTTTTGCGAAGTAAGGGTTTTACTAATTCTGACAGAAGTTTAAACCAAAGTGGTGAAAGAATATTGGATGAAACATACCGAATTATGCAGGTTTGTGGTAATCCAAATGAACAAACCAATAATGAAACAGGTATTGTAATTGGCTATGTCCAAAGTGGAAAAACCCTTTCTTTTACTACTTTGACTGCATTGGCTAGAGATAACAACTATCAGATTGTAATTGTAATTGCTGGTGTTTCAACTAATCTTGTTAATCAGTCAACACAGCGGTTAGCGGTCGATTTAAGATTAAACACTCGCTTTGATAGAAAATGGACATTACTCCAGAACCCAAACAGCAACCAAGAAACTGAAACAATTGAAACAACACTTGCCCAATGGGCTGACCCAACTTTTCCAAAAGAAAGATGTAGAACATTGCTTATTACAGTAATGAAAAATACATCTCACTTGAACAATTTGGTAAATATAATTGCGGGTCAAGACCTTACAGGAGTACCAACTTTGATAATTGATGATGAAGGAGACCAAGCAAGTCTAAACACTAGAGCAAGATGGGCAGCTCGACAAAATCTTGATATAGAAAGTTTAACTGAAAATCAAGTTTCAACTATTTACAGAAGAATTAACGCACTTCGCAATATTTTTCCACATCACACATTTTTACAATACACCGCTACACCACAGGCAAATCTATTCATAAATATAATGGATAGACTTTCGCCTAATTTCATAAAACTTTTAACTCCCGGACCTGATTACACAGGTGGAATTGATTTTTTTAGAAATAATCCAAATCTTATTTCTGAGATACCACCAAATGAAATTCCTACTTCAACCAATCCGCTTTTTGAAATCCCTGAGAGTTTAAAAAGTGCATTGCGGGTTTTCTTTTTAGGTGTTGTCGCAGGAGAAATGCAAAACAATCACAGGAACAGAACAATGCTTGTACATCCTTCAAGATTACAAGGAGACCACAATGAATTTATAAATTGGATAAGAAATACTTGTAATAGTTGGCAAAGGTTACTTTCAGGTAATGATGACGAAGACAGAAGAGAACTAATTGACGAGTTCAGAACTTCATATAATCAATTGCAAATGACCGTATCTGATTTGCCTAGTTTTGAAACGCTAACAGGAAATGATTTAATTCACGCATTACGCTACACCCAAATTGTTGAAGTCAATTCCCGAAATGGAGCAACTCCGCAAATTCCTTGGAATGATTTTTACTCTTGGATATTAGTAGGCGGTCAATCAATGGATAGAGGATTTACAGTTGAAGGTTTGACCGTAACTTATATGCCGAGAAATATTGGTACAGGAAACGTTGATACAATTCAGCAGAGAGCAAGATTTTTTGGCTATAAAAGAGGGTATTTAGGCTATTGTCGAGTTTTCTTAGACCAAGTAACTATTGATGCTTACAATTTTATCGTAGAACACGAAGAAGATGTTAGAAATAGACTTTTAGAATTCCATTTGAATGATAAACACCTAAACGATTTAGACAGAGTGGCAGTGCTTAATCAAATGTTAAACCTAACTAGACGAAACATCATCTATGACGATTTAGATAGAGATACTTTTGGCAATGATTGGTTTAGAATTAACGCGCCACACGACACAGATGAATTGATTGAAGCCAATAGAAATGCCCTTTTGACTTTCTTACATTCAAGAACAGGTTTGTTTAACCAAGATGAGGGACATCCTAATAGAACTGAAGAACAAAAACATTTAGTTGCGAGAATTACGATTCAAGAATGTTTAGACCATTTGCTTAACAATCTTCGTTATACAAGAGAAAGCGATTCTGCAACATACTCAAGCCTCAGAGGGATTTTAAAAGGATATATTGAGGAACATTCAGACGAAGAATGTTTGGTTTACTTGATGAGTACAAATTCCTATGATAATTGGACACCAAGAACTCGTAGATTAAATCGAAATGATGAAATACAACAGCTATTTCAAGGTCGTAACCCAAGAACAGGAGAAGTAATTTACCCAGGTGATTCAGAAATTAAGGATGAAAATATTTTGACAATTCAAATTCACCTTTTGAATTTGAGAGATACCGATTTTCAAAACGTGCCAACCCTAGCAATTTGGATTCCTGAACATATGGGGGCTGATTTAATAAGGCAAGTATGAATTTAATTGACCTATACGATTCTTTAAGTTTGCCTGAAAATGATGGCAAGGTTTTCAATGCAATTCCAATTCCCGAATACCCAAATTTTCGCGTTGCAATTGACTTTGAAGGAAATGCAGTTTTATTACTTTCTGTATCAAAGAGAATTAAGGACTTAAGTCTCAAGAATTTTCGCCTTAAATATTTGCAACTTGAACAAAATCTTGAATGTAAAATTAATGAGAATGACTCCTTTAAACTTCAAACATTTACTGTAATTACATTCCGTTGCAGCGACAGAAATTTGCAAGAATACTTTCTGAGAATATCTGAATCTCTTGTAAAAACAGTTGGACAGAATCCAACTCAACAACAAGTAATTAACTCACTCAAAAAGTTTGTTGAAGTTTTTAAGACTTTGACTGATTCTCCAACAAATACAGTAAATGGACTATGGGCAGAGTTATTTTTAATTGAAAACTCAAGCAAACCAAAGGAACTCATAAATTATTGGCATAATCTACCAGAGGAGAAATTTGATTTTAACGCAGGAACAGAAAGAATTGAAGTTAAAAGCAGTTCAAACTTTGAGAGAAGACATATTTTCTCAGCCGAACAGTTAAACCCACCGTCTGACACACAAGTTTTAATTGCTTCGGTTTTTTTAAAACAACACAATTCAGGGAATAGCATTCAGTACTTAATTGATAGAATTTCTGAGAAAATTGATTACGATTTTGAGACAGTTGAAAAGCTAAACACGATAGTTTTTAGAACCCTTGGAAGTTCTTTGGAACATTCCATTGGCGTAAAATTTGATTATGACATTGCTCAACAGTCATTACGTTTTTACAGACATCAGGACATTGACAAAATAGAGGAAGTTCATATTCCAAACAATGTGTCAGAAGTGAAATATAAATCAGACTTGACAAGCATCAAACCAATAGAATTAAATAAACTAAAAGAAAGAAAAGGACTATTCAATGCTATATAACAAAATAGACATAAAGCCAACGCTTCACAGCCACACACATTGCCAAGTCGCTCCATCCGCCCCGCAAGCCAAAACTTGGCAAAGAGTGTGTCTGCCCAACCGCAAGACCAAACTGACGACAACCAAACAAACGAAAGAGAACACCGAACGCACAACATCGTGTATAGTGCATTTGGCGGATAGTGCTAATTTCAAGGTTGTTACATTTAATAAACTTTGTAGCGGTTCGACAGGTTCGTGCTTCGAATCGCCAAACGACACCATACACGTAACCGTTGTGTGTAATGCTGAAAAATACAGGAGTAAAGCGAAAATCCTATTTTAAACAGAGTAGCAATAATTAAAATTCAAAAAAATGGCAGAACAAAAACAAGTACAATCAAAAACGACAATGATTTTGATTAGTTTCTTTTTAGGCGGACTGGGAATTCATCGTTTAATGATGGGTTATTCTAATTGGTGGTTAATGCTTATTACCGCAGGCGGATGCGGAATTTGGGCACTAGTCGATTTCATTAGAATAATTACTGGAAGTATGAAAATGGCAGATGGTAGAGATTTAGTCTAAAAAATTAAGGAAGGGGTACAAGTAATGTATAAACGTACCCCTTTCTTTTAAAAAAAACTTTATGAAGAATGACAACGAGAAATTTTGCCAAGAATGTGGTGAAATTATTAACGTAAAAGCAGAGATATGTCCTAAATGTGGTGTCAGACAGCTATATACATCTTTGAAGTCTGAAGAACAACAAAAAAATGAAACCAAATGGATAACCACACTATTACTTTGTTGGTTTTTGGGAGTATTTGGTGTTCATAGGTTTTACTCAGGACATACTGCAATTGGCGTTATTCAATTATTGACACTTGGTGGCTGTGGAATTTGGACATTAATTGACTTTATAATAATTATTGCAGGAAATTATAAAGACGCTAATGGCAATCTTATCAAGAATAATTAGGAATGTATTTTTTGAAAAAGTATATAATAGCGAATAAGCTTATAAGCATTGTAGCTTTCTACTTCATTGTATCTATTTTGCTCAAAATTATTTTTTCAATAGATATTTTAATCCCTTGTTTATGGAAAACAATTTTTCATATTGAATGTCCTGGCTGTGGTTTGACAAGAGCATTTATTGATATATTACATTGTAATTTTATAGATGCGTTTAATGATAATCCATTAATTTTTATTGTTCTTCCAGTAGGCATATTTTATCTGTATTTTGACTTTATGAAATTTAGAAGAAAACTAAAAAGCACATACACACAACACGGTATATAAAAAATTGGGCAGATAGTACTAAATATCAAGTGCATAGCTCGCATTTAACTTTGTGCGGTTTGACAGTGAATCGCTCCGAAATGCCCAACTTTTCATATACCCATCCGTTAGTGGCAACTTTAGACAGACCAAGTAGACAATAAATGAAACAAACATTTTTACATATCATCTTTCTATTAAGTACAACTGTTTATGGACAGACAACCAAAAACGATTATCAATACAAAAATTACGACAGCATTGTTGTTCAGACTTTAGATGACCAGACTTTTGGGGTTGACTTCGAAACAGGTGAGAGACTTGACACAATTATAATTACAGGACAAGCAACAATTAAATCGAAAGATGCGAAAGAATTTAATCGAATAATAAGACAAAAGGACTCTTACGGACAAAGTCAAGCTACCACACCTGTTTATGACTTGAAGATAATGTATTTCAAGAATGGGAAAGTAAAAGAAGAAGTACTGATCAGTTTATGGACTAACAACCTTCGTGCGACTTTCTCCTTAAAAGCTCAACGACAAGGAGGATGTATGTCTAGTGGTGGCGGACGGTATTTCTGTGCAGAAGGAGGAATAAGTATGAGCTTAAAAAAATATTTGTTAGACCTATTGGAAAAATATAGTTTACCTAACGACAGAGAAGAAATATTAAACTTTGGACAATGAAGGCAGCCACTAACATGCGTTTGGCGTCATGCGGGGTGAAGTGCTTAAATTTAAGTTCAGTTTTTCAAATCAACTTTAGTGCTGGGTTGACAGTTTTGTGCTCCGAAATTCCGCACGAACGCCAAGCGCCAAACCGTTATCGAAAATTAGAAATGAAATTCGATACTAAGGTTTGATTAGTTAACGTTTAAATATTTAAAAAATGAGAACAAAATTAGTTTTATTAACGGCGATCTTTTTTACAGTCTTTCTCTCTTGTAGTAAAGAGATTGAAGAAGTAAGTAATTTAGATCAAACACACTCTCAATTAAGAAGTGGAAGAACAGCAGGGCGAAGTCAGTCAGTAGTTGACATAAGCCAGACACGAGAAAAGGGTAAATATAATAACCCTTATTACATTGGTACAATAAAAGCGGCTTACTTAAAATTGAAGTCGTTAGGTCAAATCTCTGCAACATACAACATTTCACCAAATGCTTTGTATGTTAGATATTTACCAAAAGACGAAAACGACTTTTATCTACTTGAAACTACCTCTCCGACTGAATTATTTGAATATCCACTTCAAGAAAATGATATTCAAAATAATGAAATTCATCATTATGACGATGGTACATTATCAGATGGTCAATTACCTTTCCAGTACACAGTATGTACTATCGGGCAGGTTTTGACTGGCTTTGAAGCTGACATTCTGGATACCTTATATCTTAATCATATTAACCCTACAATATCTGATGAAGATTGGAGAAAAATTGAGACAGAAGCATTTATCTCCACTGGAGTAATTAACCCAAATAATCCAGATGATGTCCAAGCAAGTATTTTTTGCGATGAATGGTTTCCATCAGGTAAAATTGAGATTTGGGATGATGCCCTCGCTACTAATCTACCTTTAAAGCAAGTAAAAGTTAAAGTTAGTAAATGGTATCAGTGGGCAACAGTATATACTAACAATACAGGTAATTTTACAACCTTTCCTTTCATGGACTTTTGTGGTAAAGTTAAATATTCGATAATATATGAAAACCCTATTTGGGACATCAGAGATGGTAAATTAGGTCAGGCAGATACACAAGGACCAAAACAAAAAGCCCCATGGAATCATCTAATTAAAGATGATAAAAAATCATTAGGATTCGGAACCGTACATCGTTCTTTAGTCAGATATTTCTTCGAAGATGTTGCTGGCCTAAGAAGACCTGTAGTAGGAGCACAAAAATTAAAAGTTAGCTATAGACATGAAGACGGTGATTCAAACGGGTTTTTTTCTTCTTCTGGGTTTGAAGGCATATTTTATTCTCATGTGCATATCTTTGGATTTAATGGATCAACACTGAGACAAACACATAGTATTTTCTCAACTACATCACATGAATTAGCCCATGTAGCACATGCTTTTCAAATGGGGAATATTCAGTTTTGGCAAGTTTCCAATCTTATAGTTGAGAGTTGGGCCAGAGCTTGTCAGTGGAAAATTACAGAATTGGAATATGGTTATAGCCCTTCTCCGGTGCCAGGTCCCATTCAAAACTGGTTTTATGACCAGGACCCTGATTTTAATAATTATTCGCCATTATTTATTGATTTAGAAGATGCTTTTAATCAAAACCCTTCGAATCTTCCCAATAGACCAAGGGATATTACCAGTGGATATAATCTAAGCCTGATACAGTCAAATGTATTGGGACACAGTTATGGATTATCAAGTTTAAGAGATAGACTAAAAAGTCAAAAGCCCTCTGGAGTAACGGATGCTCAAATTGACACAAATCTTCAGCATTTTTTTGATAACTTTTAATCCTATTTCAAATGAATAAGTTTTTGATTTTAATCTTTATTATACAAATAATTTCTTGCACAGATCAAGACAATATTAAGAGTTATTCTCTTAATAATTCAACTGATTACAATATCAAAGCTATATTATTTGATAGGTTTGGAAAAAGTGACACAACTAATATAAATAAAAATGATTTTAAAATCATGTATGAAGAAGGTCCTCCTTATGATGATGGACCCTTTGGAGTTTTTGATTCCTTAAAAATAATTTTTGAAGATTTTAAAGTACTAACATACATTCCTTTAAAATCTAAATCTGAATGCATAGATTCAATTAAAAATCCATTTTGTCCTTATTCTAATTATAGCTGTAAAGATAATGTTTGTACTTTTGAAATTGATAATGTTGAATATTTGAAGGCGAAATAGAGTAACTTTCGATAACAATGTATAAGACGATAGAGCGGCTAATCACCGCTCCATCTCTTATACTATCCGTTACCGGCAAGTGTAACAGACGACAGTGCTAACATTAAACGGACGACCAAAATTTGAACATTAACACAAGGACAAACCATTTTGAAAAGCGACCAACATATAGACCTTATTACTAACGGACAACGAGCAACCCGACACGCTGACCGACCCTATGTTTTTTATTTTTTTGCCAACGCACATTTTTTAAAAACAATTTTTAGCCTACCGCACAAATGGCACATTTGGTTTTGCCCGACACACAAGCCAACCCTTCACAAAACCAAAAGAGCCATTTTTTGCCAACACACCCGAACAAAAAAATTTATACCTTTGCAGACAGAAAAAATATGACAAGACAAATTTCCATAATGCTGATAGTGATGCTTGGTTTCTTTTTGACACCAACGCTGACCTATGCTTGTGGTAAATCTCATACTAAAACTGAAAAATCTTGTTGCGACAAAAAAACATCACAAACAGAGAAAAAAGACTGTTGCAAAAATCATTCTGACAACAACCAAAACAATGACGGTTGTGGTGGAAAATGTAAAAACCCTTCCTGTCATTGCCCAACTGCTCCCCTTGCTTTTGCATTAACTCTTGATGCAGGAATGAAAAATCACATCATCGTACTCGAAAATTTAACTTTTGGCTATACGCAAAGTTATATTTCTTCGGGATTTCATTCCATTTGGCAACCGCCTAAAATAAGCTGATTTCTTGACTTGACAGCCATAGCTGTGTCCTATTGAAAGCGATTTAAAGGCTTTCAAAATTTAAGTAATTTAGTAATCTAAAATTTAAAAAAATGAAATCATTAAAATATGTAATGACCGCATTGCTAATGTTGTCATTCGGAGTGAGCAACGCTCAAATTAAAAACGCCAAAACCGAAACCGTAAAAATTTACGGAAACTGTGGAATGTGCGAAAGCACCATAGAAAAAGCAGGAAATGTTAAAAAAGTAGCCGAGGTAGATTGGAACAAAGAAACGAAAATGGCGACCATTACCTACGATGCAAAAAAGACCAATCAGGACGAAATTCTGAAACGTATCGCTTTAGTAGGCTATGACAGCGATAAATTTCTTGCACCCGATGATGTGTATGCAAAACTGCCTGAATGTTGCCTGTATGAACGGGTGAACAAACCTGTTGCAAAAGCAGAACCGAAAACGGAAACACACGACCATTCAAGTCATACGGCATCTACAGAAATGCAGGAAGTAAACCAACTGACATCTGTTTTTGAAAACTATTTTTCGGTAAAAGATGCCTTGGTAAAATCTGACGGGAACACAACTTCCACTAAAGCAAAAGACTTGCTAACCGCTCTTGTCGCTGTTCAAATGAATAAACTTTCAAACGAGGAACATACGGTTTGGATGAAAGTAATGAAAGACCTTGCCTTTGATGCAGAACACATTGCTGAAACCAAAGATGTAGCACATCAGCGAGACCATTTTATGAGCTTATCAAAAAATATGTACGAACTGATAAAAGTATCAAAACAGGAAACACCTGTTTATTATCAGCATTGCCCAATGGCAAACAAAGGCAAGGGAGCAAATTGGTTGAGCAAAGAAAATGCTATTAAAAACCCTTATTACGGTTCGCAAATGCTTACTTGCGGTAGTACAGTTGAAACTATAAAATAACCAACAAAGCAATGAAGTGGTAAAATCCATCTTCATTGCTTTTCAGAACAAAAAGAATATGAAAAAATATACTTGTCCGATGCACTTACAAGTGATAAAGGACGAACCGGGAAAATGTCCGCTTTGCGGAATGGATTTAGTTCCTATGGGTGGCAGTAAAAAAGAAACACACAGCCATTACGGACACCAACATCACGACCACAAAGAACATTCGCATCATAGTGAAAACCATAATCATCATTCCGATAGTGGTTACGACAAACACGAAGGGCATCATACCCACGATTTCCTCAAACGTTTTTGGGTAAGTTTAATCATTACCGTTCCCGTTTTACTCTTATCGGAAATGATACAGCATTGGTTCGGTTTTACGATTGCTTTTCCGGGAGATAAATATGTACTGCTGACATTAGGAACTATTATTTACATCTATGGTGGAATGCCTTTCCTGAAAGGAATGGTGGGCGAAATCAAAGCCAAAGCCATCGGTATGATGACCTTGGTAGCCATCGCTATTACGGTCGCTTATGTATATTCTGTAGCCGTGGCACTGGGATTGAAAGGTATGGATTTCTTTTGGGAGTTGGCAACCCTTATCGTGATTATGCTTTTGGGACATTGGTTAGAAATGCGTTCTACTATGGCAGCTTCAAAAGCATTGCAGTCATTGGTGGCACTTTTGCCAAACGATGTTACTGTAGAACGACACGGAGAAGCCATAAAAATAAAACTCGAAGACCTAAAAAACGGTGAAACCATTATCATCAAACCCGGTGAAAAAATTCCTGCCGATGGAACAATTGTCGATGGAGTTTCTTATGTAAACGAAAGTATGCTCACAGGCGAAAGTGTTCCGGTGAAGAAGGAAAAAGACGGAAAAGTAATTGCAGGTTCTATCAATGGCGAAGGTGCGTTAAGAGTTACAGCAACAGGTGTGGGTAAAGACAGTTACCTCAATAAGGTTATTAATTTAGTTCAGGATGCACAGGCAGCAAAATCCAATACGCAAAACCTTGCCGATAAAGTAGCTAAATGGCTTACTTATATTGCCATTGCAGTAGGCGTAATCACTTTTATTTATTGGTTTGGCAGTAGCGGAGATATTGCTTTTGCATTGGAAAGAATGGTTACGGTAATGGTTACGGCTTGTCCACACGCTTTGGGTGTGGCTATTCCGTTGGTGGTTGCCATTTCTACAACGCTTTCGGCAACCAATGGCTTGCTCATCCGCAATCGTACCGCATTTGAGGCAACACGAAAATTATCTACCATTATTTTCGATAAAACCGGAACATTAACCAAAGGTTCTCATGCTGTTGAAAAGGTTATTCCATTAACCGATAAATATACTGCCGATGAAATGGTACAGTATGCAGCAGCCGTTCAGCAATATTCCGAACACCACATTGCAAAAGGTATTTTGAAAACGCTGAAGGAAAGAAACCTTGAACTATGGAAGTCAGAGAATTTCAGCTATATGGCAGGTATAGGTGTAAAAGCAGTAGTGAACGGAAAGGAAATAGTAGCGGCAGGACCTAATTATTTCAAACAAAACAATCTTACAGAGCCTGAAACGCCAAAAGAAGTCAATCAAAATATTGAAACGGTCAATTATGTTTTTATTGATAATGAAGTTATCGGCATAATCACCTTGGCTGACAGTATTCGTGAGGGTTCACAAGAAGCCATTAACGAGTTAACAAAGATGAATATCAGATCCATTCTGCTTACAGGCGACAATGAAAAAATTGCGGCAGCCGTATCAAAGCAGTTGGGAATGGACGGTTATATCGCCAATGTATTGCCTCACGAAAAGCAGGAAAAAGTAAAGGAATATCAAGCCAAAGGTGAAGTGGTTGCGATGACTGGAGATGGTGTGAATGATGCACCGGCATTGGCACAGGCAGATGTAGGTATTGCAGTAGGTTCAGGTACGGATGTAGCAGCCGAAACAGCCGATATTATTCTGGTGAACAGCGACCCAAGAGATGTAGTAAAAATGATTGACTTCGGTAAACGGACTTATAAAAAGATGGTTCAAAATCTGCTTTGGGCGGTTGGCTACAACGTTATTGCCATTCCGCTTGCAGCAGGTGTGCTTTATCCGAATTTCGTTTTAAGTCCTGCAATGGGTGCGGTTTTGATGAGCGTAAGTACAATTGTGGTTGCCATAAATGCAAGCCTTTTAAAAATTAATAAATGAAAATTATAAAATGGATATACAAAATATTTTTCAAAAAAAGCTGTTGCCGATAACACTGATGCTTTTGGCAACAACTTCTCTTTTCGCACAAAAAGTAGTGCGATACGATTTATATGTAAAAGACACATTGGTAAACTATGCAGGAAAAGAAAAAAGAGCAATTGCAGTAAACGGTCAAATTCCAATGCCAACACTCACTTTTACAGAGGGCGATACTGCTGAAATTGTGGTACACAATCAGCTAAAAGAAAGTACATCACTACATTGGCACGGAGTATTTTTGCCCAATAAAGAAGATGGTGTGCCTTGGCTTACACAAAAACCTATTGAACCCGGTACAACTTACACATATCGTTTTCCCATAATCCAGCACGGAACACATTGGTATCATTCCCACTCGGGTTTGCAAGAGCAAATTGGTATGTACGGCAGTTTTATAATGAAGAAAAAGGATGATGATAAAACCTTTAGAAAAGGAATTGATGATTTACCAACCGTACCCATTATTATAAGCGAATGGACAAATCTAAACCCCAATAACATCAACCGAATGTTGCATAATGCCAATGATTGGGCTGCCATCAAAAAAAATGCAACACAGTCTTATGCAGAAGCTATTAGAGAAGGACATTTCAAAACAAAACTCACCAACGAATGGAAACGGATGTTGGCAATGGATGTAAGCGATGTGTATTATGACAAAATTTTAATCAACGGAAACCATACTACCGATTTAAAAACTGTTGATGGTAAAACATTAAAAGCAGGCGATAAAGTACGGTTGCGAGTTTCAAATGGTGGAGCTTCGTCCTATTTTTGGTTGCGGTATGTAGGCGGTAAAATAACAGTAGTTGCAAATGACGGCAACGATGTTGAGCCTGTTGAAGTGGACAGGTTGATTATTGCGGTTTCTGAAACTTATGATATTGTTGTAACCATTCCTTATGACGGTGTTTCTTACGAATTTTTGGCAACAACCGAAGACAGAACACAATCTGCAAGCTATTTTATTGGCAACGGCATCAAGCAATTAATTTCTCCGCTTCCAACATTAAAATATTTTGAGGGAATGAAAATGATGAATGATATGATGAAAATGGACGGCAATCTGGACGATATGGGAATGAAAATGAGTCTGAACCAAATGGATATGAACGTGGTAATGTATCCCGAAATTACAGGAGAAGCCAAGCAAAAACAAGACCATAGCCAACATAATATGGACAACGACTCCAACCGTTATAATGCTAATGCTTTAGGAGAAATTAAAACCTTAAATTATGCAATGTTGCAATCGCCATACAACACAACACTACCAAAAGATGCACCAGTAAAGGAACTCAAATTTACCCTTACAGGAAATATGAACCGCTATGTGTGGAGTATGGATAATAGAATACTTTCAGAAGTTGATAAAATACCAGTTAAGAAAGGCGAAATTCTACGCATCACTATTTACAATAACTCGATGATGCGACACCCAATGCACTTGCACGGTTTTGATTTTAGGGTAATCAATGGTAAAGGCGAAAATGCTCCTCTCAAAAATGTTTTGGATATTATGCCAATGGAAACGGATACCATCGAGTTTTTAGCAAACGAAGAAGGAGATTGGTTTTTTCATTGTCATATCTTATATCATATGATGGGCGGGATGAATAGAGTTTTTGCAGTTGATGACTACCAAAATCCATACTTACCCAACAAAAAACAAGCCTACAATAAATTGCAAAGAGAAAGCAATATGCCACACTTTATGGCTCAAAACGATTTTGCAACCAATGGAAATGATGGAGAAGCGATGGTTCAAAATGCAAGATGGTCTTTAGGAACAGAATGGCGTTTAGGTTACAATGATATGCACGGTTACGAGGTGGAAACCCATTTAGGAAGATATATAGGAAAAGCGCAATGGTTTATGCCGTTTATCGGTTTTGATTACCGATACCGAAAAATGGGAATGGACGAACACGAAACAAACTTATTCGGACAAAAGAATGAAAAAGATACACGCAGAGCTGTTAGTTTAGGTTTTATGTACACCCTGCCAATGCTCGTTAACTTTCAGGCAGAAGTATATCACGATGGAATTGTCCGATTGTCTTTGATGCGTGAAGACATTCCGATTTCAAAAAGAATAAGAGCAGGTTTTATGGTCAATACCGATATGGAATATATGGCTGAACTAAAATACATTATCAATAAAAATATGGGAATACGAACACATTATGACAGCGATATGGGATTTGGAGTTGGACTATCATTGAATTATTAAAACCCATCAATTGCAAGCACATTGCCAAAGCCACACAAGCCAACGATCAAACCAAAGCTTTGGCAAAGAGCTTGCAAAGCCGACTCAAGACAAAATTGTTTTAAAAAAATTCCCGACCCTTCAAAAAAAATTAAAAAACGTAACACACAACCGACCCGACAATGACACAAAAAACTCAATACTGACAATGGTTTGCAAAGACTGGCAGACAGAACACCAGCCGGTAACATTAAGCCGAATATACAAAAGCCCACCCCAAATCTCACAAATTAAATCACAACGGCTCGTCCGGCTTTTGAATATTCGGTGTTCAGCGAGACCGGATGAAGGACTATATTTTTCTTAGGTGTA
>WBZR01000920.1_pt1 | contig 41827 bp, 39 predicted proteins | sample 5204231 | NCBI WGS metagenome assembly WBZR01 (sample SAMN12412403, study PRJNA552823) | activated sludge metagenome | isolation source: activated sludge from anammox sidestream of wastewater treatment plant... | place: USA: Virginia | collected 2017-08 | reverse complement strand
TGTCGCCGGGATGTTGTCGAAGCACGTAATAGGCGACCGGGTTGCCGAACTCGTCGTAGATGACGCCGTCGAGGGTGGCACCGGCGTCTCGCCGGTGAACCTCGTGCGGCACTGGCCACGGCGTGCAGACCTGATCGGCCTCGATCGGCCGGACGTCGAGTTGCACCGGGGCGTCGACCTGCGGATTCGTCGCCAGCAGGGCGAAGACCTCGCCGCTCTCACATTGGGCAATTCGCATGGTCCGCAGCTTGTGTGCTAGACCCACCGCCTTGGCCCAACGGGCGAATTCCCTCTCGATGACGCGGTTAGCCTCGGGGTCGCCGGTCAGCATCTGGAGCCGCGGCCCCGTGCCGACGACGTAATTCGCCAGAGTCAGAACGATGCCCTTCGCATACGAGTTGTTGGCGACCTCGTAGCGGGCCCGGCTCCGCAGGATGCGCCGCACATCCGCGCCGACAGCAGCGTTAGCCGACAGGTGATCTGCGTTGGCCCAGTGCCGGCGGTTCTCGTGCGTCGTCTGCGCGGCGTCGTATTTGCCGCGCACGACGAGCATGCGGCCGCGCGGCACAGTGGTGCCGCCGGTCTTCCGCGAACCGAGTTGTCGCAGCCAGTTGAACACGCTCACACCGCTCCGGGCGGGACCACCTTTGTCATTCGCACACCCAGCCCCTTCTTCGCCGCCTCCTTTGACGACAGATACCGATCCGCCTCGATCTGATCCTTCAGGTCGTGCTGCTCCACGCTGCCCGAATCTCCTTGGACCCGCTTGAGGCCTTCGGCGTTCTGCTTGATCGTGTCCGAAAGATCCTCCGCCATGACGGACCCTCTCCTTCACTACATACCGCCGCCCCACGCCAATCGTCCGCGCCATGCACATTTCTACATCTGCACGACCGGCCCAACCGTCGCAGGCAGGATGCGTTGCACCTGCTCTGGACGCACGATGCGACTTCCTATTGGTTACTTACGCAGCGGGGCTATGACTTGGTGGGATCAATAGGTCTGAGAAAGCGCGATCATCACACGGATAGACGTGATTTGGCAGCCGAACGCAGATGGTTCCATATATGGAACTTTACAGTTGCGAGGCATCCCCGGACGACCATCGGCCGCAAGCCTCTCGACAAACCTCATTGGCTGCGCCCTGGAACTGAGCCGTGACATCATCCACGCCCGGCTCGTTCCACACGCGATCCTTGAGGAAAAACAGATGACCGTTCTGGTGTCTGGAATGCCTGGCCAGTTGCTGGACGGTCTCCACCGGAACAATGCACGCGCGAAGCACGCAGAACTCGGCATTGAAGATGATGCCCACGAGCCGATCGAAGGGCCGCTGCTCAAGATTCCGTATCACTGACAGCTGCCGAGATTTGTTCTTCGATGTCACGCGGCGGGCCTTGATCTGGTAGCGGCAGCCCTCCGCGTCCGTGCCGTCGTAGCCGGCACGTGAATTTGGGGCAAGCGTCAACCGCAGGGCGCGTGCCGCGACGTTTTCGGCGTAGTCCGCGACAGGGTTGTTGCCGCTCCGGATCAGCTTGCGACGCTGCAATTCGTCGAGCGTCCTGACAAAGAGTCGCAGCAGCGAATCCGCGGGGCGGTCGGAGAGGTTCATACGTGTATCGTACCTCAAAAGGCGACCGATTCGTATGTAATGGCACGCCGTCCGCAGTGGCGGCACTCGCGGTTGCGCTTGATCCTTCCGCCCCATGTGCGGCGAGTGTAGATGACGCGAAAGTGCTCACATCCGCACCGCGGGCAAACGAGTCCGCGCTGTTCTTCCAACTTCTCGGCGGGCTTGGGAGGCTGTTGAATCATCGTCTTCCCCCCTGTAACGCCGACAGCCTGATTCGCGGCCGCAGCGCAGGCTTCGAATCCGTTCCGAACAGAACTGCGCCCTGGATGGACGCAGCCACGGCGCAGCCGACAAGGGCATCGAGCCAGTGGTTGTCGCCGCCATCGAGGCGGAGTTTCCACTCGTCGACGGTGCGGCCGCGCCCTTCCGTTTTCACGCGGTACTCGCTGGTCAGGTGGCAGGCGAGCAGGGAATGGGCCTCGGCCTTGCGGCCAAACAACGACAAGCAGCCCGGGTCGCCCATGGGGACGGCGAGTCGCGCTTGGATGAAGGATTTCCAGTAGTTGGTGTCGAACACGACATGCCGCGTGGCCCGCTTGCCTGTGACGACCGGGATGCGCCAGTTCAGGCCGACGCGGTCGCCGCGTTTGCGCTTGTACTCTGAGAACGGGATGCTCGACGCACCGACGTAACGGCCATGCGACGGCATCACGATGCTGGCGTGCTTGCTCTGGCGACAGAATTGATACACAACGTCCGACGAGCTGCCCCAGTTGGCATCGATCAGGCACCGGTCGATCCGTACCATTGCGCCATCGTCGCGCCGCCATTCGCGGCCAAGCAGCGCATCCGTCACTCGCTCCAAACCACCATAGATCGCGCCTTCCAAGCCGGCGCGTGAGGCGGTGCTCGCCAACGTTCGGCGGATGTCGCGTAGCGTGAAATACGCCTCCTTCTGATCGGGCTCCGTGCCGTAGTCAATGACGTAACCGGTGAAGTTGTCTTCCCACGCGGTCACGAGCCAGAACAGCGCCTTGCCCTGTACGTCGATGAACATGGTCAGCGCCGTCGCACCGATCGGGATCTCGCCGCGCTTCAGGCCGTTGACCTTCGTGGCGATCTGGTCAGGCGTGAGCAGGTCCTCATCGACCTGCTCTTCGGGCAACGGCTCGTTCTGATATTCCGCCCAGAAGGCCGCCTCGCCGCGGTCCAGCTTGAGGTTCATCGCGTGCTGGATGGCCGACAGTTCGTCGGGATGGTGCCGCTGGTGCCAGGCGACATCCGCGCCTTCATCCATCGCCTCGCGGTTGGCTCGATAGAACTCGGTCGCATCCGTTATCCCGCGATCGGCGCGCATGCCCTCGCGCCACAGCTCGGCGTACCTCGCCCACAACGCCTCGTTCGTCGGGAACGCGTAGACCATCTTGGTCCGTTCGCCCTGCCATTGTGGGTGCTTGTCGCGGTCGAGAATGCGGTCGGCCAGGTCGTCCGGGCGGACGACGGTCAACGTCATCAAGCCGGCGATCTTGCGCCCGGGCCCGGCCAGGCCGAGGATCGCCCCAGCCAGGATGCGCTCGCGCGTAACGCACTGGCTTGGTGATCGCGCCGATTCGTCGGTCTGCGGATCGTCAATCAGCACCAGCGACGGCCGGATGCTGGAGCCGTCGACGCGCTTGTGCTTCATGCCGCGAATGCGGCCGGTGATGCCGGCGACGCGAATGATCGCGCCGCTGGCCTTGCTGTCCGGCATGGTGGGCAGCACGATTTCGCGAGCCGTCCAGCCGATGTGCGTCTGCTTGCCCTCGTAGAGCTGGCCCCCGGCCCGCTGGTGAATGCCCTCCAACGCTCGGATCGGGAAAACCACCTCCGGGAAGTCCTCCAGCAGCAGCTCGTTGTTCTCCAGCTCCGCCTTGATCGACTCCAGCATGTTCGAGGCGTGCTCTTCGTCCGAGCCGATCAGCGCGACGAACTCGCGGTGACCATAGACCAGCGCCCACAGGCAGGCCGTCTCGCACAGCGACGTCTTGCCGCTGCCGCGCGGCATGGCCATCGCGAAGAGGCCGCCCTCGAGGACAGCCTGCTCAATCTTGGCGACGACCTTCAGGTGGTCGGGCGACCACGGAAGATGAAACGTCTGCGGGAAGTACTGCTCGCAGAAAAATCGAAAGTCGCGGCTTGCCTGGTCCTTCCGCTCGGCGTTAGCGACCGCCGGCATCTCGCCGATGTCGCGGCCCGACAGCGACAGCTCGATGTTCCGCTGCCGCGCCCGTTCCTTGTGGGCCTCGTAGCCGGTCAGACCCTCGGGCTCTGGTCTGGGCTTGTGCCGTTCACTGACCAGCCAGGCGACGTAGCGCAGCAAGTCGATGTTGCGCGGATCGGCCGTCGATGTGATGCGTAATCCCGCGCGCGTGCGATGGCGATGCAACTGCCGCTCGCCGATGACCTCGCCCATCGGCGTGCTATTGAGCAACTGCACGAGCTGCGTCGGTCGCAGTTTGCGCGGGTCAATCGTCACGGCCGCTCGTCTCCTTCACCAGCCAGGCGGCATAGTGCACCAGGTTGATTGTCCCGTCGGCATTCGTCGGCGCGCCGGCGTCGATGTCCGCCTGGATCATTTCCGCCGTTACGCGCGTTCCGCCGGCGGCGCTCAGCAGACGGGCGGCATCCGTCACGGGCAGCGCCGTGGGATTCAGGGTCGGCTTGTTAGGTTGGGCAAGGACATCGCCTGACATCACGCCGCCCTCCGGGACTTTGGGAAAAACCGGTCGATGTCACGGCCGTGGCGGCCGTCGGCCACGAATGGCCGGAGTCGGCCCTCAGGCAACCGGTGTGCCTGACATGGCCGAATCTCGCGTCGGTACATGGAAAAGATTCTGCGGATTCCGGCCGGAATTACGGCCAGATTCGCTTGATCCCGTTCGCGGAACTTGCCCTCATGTGACTGTACGCATGGGGCGTACGCCAAAGGAGACGCGAAGATGAAAACGCCAACCAACCAGCCAGACACGTACATCGATCTCGACCGCGACCTGCGGGCCTTCTTGCGAGAGTGCGTCGGCGGCCAATGCCTGGCGATCGCCGCCTGGGCCAAGCGCCTGCTCGACGCCGACCGGATGACGGAGAAGGACCTCGAGCGATGCCTGAATCTGGGATTCGAATTCTGAAGGAGATGACGATGACGACGGAGAACGCCAACAACACCAACCACGACATCGACGGCAGTGACCTTTTGGATTCGCTGGAGATCACCAAGATCGAACGCCGCACCAGCGCCGGCGGCGCGTGGGTGACTGGCAAGATGGCCGGCCATCGCTTCGACGCCCTGGTCTTTCCCGAGCACGCCGAATGCCCCGAATACGAACTCGACAACAGCCGGATCTCCAAGTTGTTGCTGCAGCGCCTCGCCGACCGGGCGACAGTCTTCAATTGGGATCGCGGGGGGGACATCGAACCGGTCACGCCGGTTGCCGCCAAGATCGTTGGCCTGCTGGCAGCGGGCCTGGCGGAACACATCTACGGCGAATGAAGAGGAGCCAGCGCCATGAACAAGAACGAACGCTTTACGCAGATCGCCCGAGAGCACCTGGGCATCGAGACGCTCGAATCGCGGGGCCGGGACGCCCTCGACTTCCACGAGGTCGGCGTGGCGGGCCTTAGCGCCGCGTTGGAGGCCGCCTACCGCGCCGGACAGGCAACGCTGCTCAAGGCCGCCGAAGGGCTGTTGGACGCCCGAGAGAATCAGATGGTCACCGTCACCGAATGGAATGCGCTTCGCCGCGCGGTCAAGGCAGCGAAGAAGAACACCTGAATTGGAGGACCCGACATGGAGATTGAGATTCGAGGCATCGAGTTCGCGACCGCTGCAGAGGCCATCCAGCATGGCGATGCGATCGGGATCGGCGAAGCCATCACCATCGGCGGCAAGGTGCTGCTGGTCTATCCCGCCGAGGCCGAACGGCTGGCCAACCTGGGCGTCGAGTTCGCCTACCTGGTTGACCACGAGATGCCGGACGGCACACATCGGATCATGACGGTGCCGGTGAACTGAACAGAAGCGCCGCGTCGCGTGGACGCGGCCGAACGAAGCATACGCAGGAAGGAGTACCGCATGAAAAAGGAACAGGTCCAGATTGGCGGGACATTTGTCGCCAAGGTCTCGGGCAAACTCGCCACGGTGCGCATCGATGCGGAGAGCCGATTCGGCGGCTGGGAGGCAACCAACATCGCCACTCGCCGCAAGGTCCGCATCAAGAGCGCCCAGCGCCTGCGGCGGGCCACTCCATCCGAGACGAACGCCGAGCTGATCGCGGTCGAGGCGACCCTCGACGACAGCCGGCCACCGCAGGACATCGACGAGCGCATTGCCGCCGCGCCGCCGAGCATCGTGCCCTACGAACGGCGGCGGGCACGGGCCGAGGCGGCTCGGGCCCAAGCGGCCGACGACGACTCGCCGCGATACGACCCGTCGCGCTGCGCGACGGCGCGGTGCAAGGGTACGCCGGTCATGACGTACATCGAGCGGCCGATGTGCCAGGCGTGCTGGGACCGGCACTGCGAAGAAGAACAGCCCAGCGAAGTCAGTGAGAGAGCGGGCGACGCGTGTCGCCCGACGGATAACCAGGAACCTCCAGTACAGGAGAATGCAATGTCCAAGAAGAAGAGCAGCAAGAAGACCAAGACCCAACCCGCGACCGCGAAGGCCAAGGGCCACAAGAAGGCCGCCGCGCAGAAGACCAAGGCGACGGCCGAGAAGAAACCCAAGCGAGTCAGCGCCCTGGATGCCGCCGCCCAGGTCCTGGCCAAGGCGTCCAAGCCGATGCACGCCCAGGAATTGATCACCGCTATGGCTGACCAAGGCCTGTGGAAGAGCCCGGGCGGCAAGACGCCGCACGCGACACTCTACGCCGCGATGATGCGCGAGGAGCGCGACAAGGGCCGCGAGTCGCGTTTCCGCAAGGTCGACCGCGGGCAGTTTGAGTTCGCGGGAGGAAGCAAGTAATGACCACGAACGACGATCACATCGACAAGGACAGAAACGGCGATTCACCGAAAGACCTCCCCAAGGACCCGCGCGACACATTCAAGTACCGGGTTACGCTGGAATGGGGACCGACCGTCGAGTGCCACGAGATGAACCAGATCGCTGACATCTCCGACTTCGTGGTGGACAAGCTCGCGGAGATTCATTTCGAGGACGCCCAGGAGCGTCCCGAACCGGATATCGCCCGCATCACCATCGATCGAATCGACGCGGGTCCCACGAAGGAAGGTCCGGCGGTCAGTCCGCAGTAGCCTCACGCAACACCTCCCTCCAGCGCCTCCGCCACGTCGGGGGCGTTGGTCCGGTCAGAAATCCGCTCCGCCTTCCGACCCGTGAACTTCTCCCACCTGGCGACTATGACATCGCAATAGAGCGGGTCGAGTTCCATCAAGTACGCGCGACGCCCGGTTTGCTCCGCCGCGATCAGCGTCGAGCCGCTGCCGCCGAAGAGGTCAAGCACGTTTTCGCCGGCGCGCGACGAGTATTGCATGGCCCGCACCGCAAGCTCGACCGGCTTCTCGGTCAAATGGACCATCGATTGCGGGTTGACCTTCTTGATCGGCCAGACGTCCGCCGCGTTGTTGGGCCCGAGGAAGACGTGCGCCGCGCCCTCGCGCCAGCCGTAGAAGCACCACTCGTGGTTACCCATGAAGTCCTTGCGGGTCAGGACAGGATGTTCCTTGACCCAGATGATCGCCTGCGAGAAGTAGAGTTCGCAGGCCTTCAGCACCGGCGGGTAGTTGCCGCAATTCGCGTAGCCGCCCCAGATGTAGAACCCGCGCCCGGGCGCGAGCACGCGGGCGATGTTCCCGAACCAGGCATGCAGCAGCCGGTCGAACTCCTCGTCGCTGACGAAATCGTTCGCCAGCGGGCGATCCTTCGGCCGCAGCTTCACATGCGTCGGCTTGGCGATCTCCGGCCGGCGGGCGAGATCGAAGCCCTGGTGGTGCGTCAGCGCATCCGGCGTGCCGAACGATGAGAGGCCCGCCGCGATGGCGTTGTTTGAGCGCGGTTCGACCTTCACGTTATACGGCGGGTCGGTGTTCACAAGGTGAATCACCGCGCCGTTGAGCAGCCGATCGACGTCGGCGGCGCTGGCGCTGTCGCCGCACAGCAACCGATGCTCGCCGAGCACCCACAGGTCTCCCGGCTGGGTGACCGCCTCGTCCGGCGGCTCGGGCACATCGTCCGGGTCGGTCAGCCCCTGCTTGATGCCGGGGTCGAGCAGCTTGGCGAGTTCATCGCTGTCGAATCCCAGGAGCGACCAGTCGATGCCGGCGTCCTTCAGCTCAGCCAGCTCGATCGGCAGCAGGTCGAGGTTCCATTCCGCGAGTTCGGCGGTCTTGTTGTCAGCGATGCGGTACGCGCGAATCTGCTCCGGCGTCAGGTCCGTGGCGACGTGGACGGGCACCTCGGCCAGGCCCAGCTTCTGCGCTGCACGGTAGCGCGTGTGCCCGCAGACGATGATGCCGTCGGTGTCCACCACGATCGGCTGGCGGAACCCGAACCGCCGAATCGACTCGGCGACGGCATCCACCGCCGCGTCGTTGATGCGGGGATTCTTCTCGTACGGTTTGATCTCGGCCAGTGGCCGCAACTCAATCTTCATTGCAAGACCTCCGTGTCATCGTGAACCGGGCCGTCGTCGACCCGGGGTTGGCCCCCGACGCGCAGAAACGCGGCCCGGGGCCAACGGGGCGGCGAGGTCGTAGGTCGGTACGCCCCGCCGGCGTCCGTTGGCCCACGGCCCAACGGGGCGCATCGTGGGCCGTTCCGTAAAACCGGACAGCCGAAACAAAGTCTGTCTGGATTGGGAGCTGTTCCCGCGGGCCTCAGGAGCGCATTTGCCCGGGAAGGAACCATGCCACGTTTCCCCTTTCACCCCCCACCTTGCACATACGCGTGTAGACGCGGGGGCGAGCAGCGCGAGGGGGGTATAGGGGAAGAGTAGAAAGGAGAGAGAGAGTTGTTCTCTTTTCCTTATTATTATTGCATTTCCACTCGATCCCACGTTTCACCCTCGTTTCGCTCGTTTCACCATCCGCATGTCAGCATTCACCGTCCACAATTCACGTTTTCACTCCAAGAGGCGGTATGACCGCTTGTGCGTGCCGGCGCGAGGCACGGTAACGATCTCGATGTCGCCGCGCTGCGCCAGCGTCTCCGTGATCTCCATGAAGTGCTTCGCGTCGATCTTCATGCGCTTGAGCAACGCGCTGTGCGGGATCTCGTGCCCGGGCGCATCCCGCAGTTTCTGCATGATCTTGAGGCACTCGGCGTGGAACGGGTTCTCGGCCACGTGGCTGGACGCCTTGAAGAGCATGCGGCGCGTCTGGTGCAGCGCGAACCGCGAGGCCCAGCGGACGGCCTCAATCCCGATTCGCGGCGTTAGATGGTTCTCGCTGATCGTGTGGAGTAGCGCCAGCTTGCGGACCTGCTCGCTGACCCGGCCCCACACGGTCGTGCCGACCGAGTCGTTCCCTGCTTCGGCTTTCGAATACTCTGCCTCGGCCGCTTCGCGCGTTTCAATGAGCAGACGCAACGCGTCGTCGGTTGCTTCGATGACGGCAGGAACAGGATGCCAGTCCTGTAGATTGCCGCGGCCAGGCCGGTAGTCGGCCCACCAACGGGCCGTCTCGACCATACGCGGCGGCAGGTCGGCGATTCGCGGTTCCTGGCCCTTGTTGCGCGGGCCGGATTCGAGAATCACCATGCGAGCGAAGAAGCCATTCGTGAGCATCCGTTCCGACAGCGCCTCGTAGTAGTGGTTCGGGATCGCCGTGCCGAAGACGACCAGGTTGGGTTGGTCGATCACACCCGGCGAGGCCTTGCCGGCCTTGCGCCGCATCGGGAACACGCTGTTCGACGCCGAGTACATCGTCAGCAGCGTGCCCATGACGTTTTCATGTCGCGCGTCCTTGGCTTTGTTGATCGACTGGAGCATCCCGTCGATTTCGTCGGTCTGAAATAGCATGCAGGGGTTGATGAACAGCGCATCCTGCACGCCTTCGCCTGAGGCGAAGCGCTCGCCCAGACATTCGGCCAGACCGACTTCATGAGCGATCCGCGTGTTGACTTTGCGCGGCCAGTCCTTGCCGGCGGCTGAGTGCGCGAGACCCAGCAGGTAGATGTTGGTGCGGTTGTCGCCGCTGTCGCGCACGCGACGGCCTGCCAGGAATGCCTGGAGGGCCAGCGCGCCGCAGAACGCCATCACCGGGTTCGGGTATGGCGCTGTCGCCAGGCAATAGTCCATGACCTCGCCGACGAAACCGGGGACATGCAGAAGCTCGTCAGGTAGAGGGCCGGGATCATCCGGGCGCGGTTCGCTCGGACGTTCTGGTGGCGCATCGCGTGCCGACACGCGAAACGCGGACAGGTCGACATTGCCATCGCCCTGCAGTGGCGGTTCATAGGACGGATCGAGCGCTCGGCGCAGGTCGTGCCACGTGTAGGCCTCCCCGCGATTGTGCTTGTTGCAGTAGGCCAGCTTACCGTCATCGCCGACGAGTACTGCGATGTCGGAGCCACCGGTCGAGACGATGTCAGGGTTGATGGGGCAGCGCTCGAGCAGCAGCAGCGTCTTTTCGCCGTTGCGGCGCTCGCTCTTAACGTCCACGCCGCGGGCCTCGAGCCAGGCCCGCACGCCCGCCGGGGTGCAATCGAACCGGCCATTGTAGCCGCCCCCGTTGGCCACGGGGGCCGCGACGTTCGCCCGTGTCGCGTCGTCCGGGCCACCTTTGGCCTCGGCTACCGCCCGTAGGCGTTTCTCGGGCACGGCCGCGAGCTGTTCGGGGATGGCGATGAATTCGGCACGGCGATGGGGGCGGTCTTCCAGCCCGGCCGCGCCGCGCAGGTCGTCCCCTTTGCGTGAAACGGTGCCAACCACCTTGGAGATGCGAGCCGGATTGTGAACGGAGCGGTCGATGACGACGGCGTCGTCGCTGAATCGGTCGGCCAGCGCTGCCAGGACGGTCTTGACCAGGCCGCCGTCCTCCCCGGGCAGCTCGATTCGATACAGCAGGTGGTAGCCGTTGCCGGTCATCACCATGATCGGCTCAAACCAGCCGGCGCCCGCCATCGCGGTCTTGATCCGATCCGCCGTTTCGCGGGCCTTGTCCAGTTCAGTGTCGGTGGCGCTTACGCCGCTGGGGCGGACCGGGTCGATGTCAACGAGCAGCCAGCGCCGCCGCAGGATGTCCTTATCTTGCGTCGTCTCCCGGGCCCGCAGCTTGATGCGATTGACCGACCGCGCCAGCAGCGATGGGCTGACCTGGTTCAACGTGACATAGATGCCCGGAGCGATGGCGGCGCGATCCAGCGATGCAATTTCGTCGGCGGCCTTCTCGATGGCGTCGAACGAAAAGTAGCCCGAGCAGGTGTAGGCGTACTTCGCATCCGGCCGGTCGCGGCATCCCGGCGCGCGGACCTCGAACACGTCGCCCGGCTGAAACAGCGCCTCGAGGAAGCCGCGGATGACCGTCTTATCACGAGAGGCGTCCACTAGAACGGCACCTCCTCGCTGTCGGTGACAGGCGCCTCCCCCGGCAAGCCCTCCGCGGAATCCAGCCGCGGCGGCATCTCATCCAGGCGATAGGCCACGACGCGGTCGAATCTCTCGCCGGCCTTGCGCTCGACGGTGATGGCAAGCGTCGGGGCCAGCGCCCCGGCCTCGGCCAGCTCGACCGCTTCATCCGCGCTGCCCGGCACCGGTTCATTCGAGCGTCGCGACCACCACTGTTCGGCCTTCTGGCGTGCGAAGCCCGTGTGCTCAAAGCAGACCCACTCGCTGACGTACTCGTTGAAGGCGATGCGGTAATCCACGCGCATCGTCCGCGGCGCATTGGGCGGGGCCCCACGCTTGCTGTGGACGCTGTAGAAGACGTCGGTGACCTCGTGTTCGATCCGCGTGACCTGGCCAGACAGAATGCCTTCGCTCGTGGCGGTCGCATCATGCTTTCGGCGATTACGCTCGGGGAATTCGTAGCCGCACTCCGGGCAGTTGGCGTAGCCGGCCGCGATGACCGCATGGCACTGCGGGCATTCCTTGGCGGGTGCGTCACCATTGCCGTTGGCGTCATTGACATCGACGCGCAGTTGATCGACAGGGCCGTGGCGCATCACGTTGCCGCCGAAGTCAAGGACGAGGCAGTCAGTCTTGCCGGGATGCAGGCGGAAGCCGCGGCCGACCATCTGGTAGTAGAGGCCTGGCGAGAGTGTCGGGCGGACCAACGCGACGCAATCGATGTTTGGGGCATCGAAGCCGGTCGTGAGCACGTTGACGTTGCACAGGAACTTCACCGTCCCGTCGCGGAACCGGTTCAGCAAGGTGTCGCGTTCGAATGGCAGCGTCTCGCCACAAACGAAACCGCACTCCACCTTGTGGCGCTCTGTCATCACGCGGCAGATGTGCTGCCCGTGCCGAACACCCGACGCGAAGATAAGGACCGACTTGCGTTCCCGCGTGTGCTCGACGATCTCGCGACAGGCGGAGAGGACGAGGTTGTCGTCATCCATCAGGTCCTCGACCTCGCCGGCGACGTATTCGCCGCCGCGCACGTGCAGTTTCTCGGTTTGAGGCTTGAGCGTCCCCGCCTTGGTTCGCAGTGGGCAGAGGTAACCTTGGACGATCAGCTCGCGCACGCCAATCTCGAAGCAAATGGCGTTGAGGATGTTTTCAGGGGCGCAGATCGTGCCCGACTTCATGCGGAATGGCGTCGCCGTCATGCCAATGACACGAAGATTGGGGTTGATCTTCTTGGCATCGGCCAGGAACGTGCGATACATCCCCTCGCCGTCCGGCGGAATGAGGTGTGCTTCGTCGACGATCACCAGATCCACCGACCCGACGTCGCAGGCCTTCTCGTAGAGGGACTGGATGCCGGCGATGGTGACGGCATAGCCCAGGTCGCGGCGCTTCAGCCCCGCCGAGTAGATGCCCAACGGCAGGTCGGGCGCGACCAGGTGCAGCTTCTCGGCCGCTTGTTCGAGCAGCTCGCGGACATGGGCGAGGATCAGCACGCGGCCATTCCAGAGCTGCACGGCATCGCGGCAGATCGTCGCCATGACCGGCGTCTTGCCGCCGGCCGTGGGGATCACCACGCACGGATTGTCATCGCACGTGCGCAGGAACTCATACACGGCGTCGACTGCTTCGCTCTGGTACGGCCGCAGGATCAACCCCAAGCCTCCTCAAGTGCGCTCGCTAACACGCGTTGCCGCTGCCCGAGGCGCCGCAGCAGGCGCCCGCCGGACTTCCGCAGGGCCGACTCGACCTGGTTGAATGCATCCATCGCTTCGGCCTCTTTCTGCTGGTCGGCGCGCCCGACCGACCGCGACTCGAACCAGTCGGCGACGGCGACGTAGCGCAGGGCGACGGCAATCAGTTCAAGTTCAAGCGTTCGGTTGTCGGGAACGGCAACGGTTTGCATGTTCTCTCCGCGATACGAACGACGGCCTTTCCTCCGGGCACCACCTCCGCTTTCTCCACCAGCAGCCACACGATCTGCGAGTCGTCGTGAAAAGCCCCGCCGTGCTGAAGCGAGTCGTTGATTGCTTTCAGCGCGTTGTCCGCGTCGCGCCGGCGCCCATCCGGCGGATACAGCTCGACGTGGACCGCCAGAGACCCGGCCAACGGCCTGACCCGTGCCGCACGCAGAATGGCAACGACGGCCTTCCGGTATGTGCGCCCCTTGCGGCTGATCAGCATCCGCCCGCGCCAGGTGCGCCAGTAGTGATTGACGCTTGGCGGCCAGGGCAGCGTGACGGTGGTCATCCGTGACCTCCCGATTCATCCATGCCGGTGCGCCCCGTCACGCCGCCCGGTGGGGCGAGCCGCCGCGATTTACCGCTTCCACGGCGGCGTATCGTTGCCGCTTGTGGTCGCAACAGGTCGCGACGCCGCGGCCTCCTTCTTCGCGTAGCCCTTGATCACGTTGGTCAGCTCGCCGTTGTCGTCGCGCTTCTTGTGCCCGACGGTGATGAAAAGCGGGATGTTGTGCAGCTCAACGGAATCCTTGGGCGCCATCACGCCGACGGCGCGGCAGATGGCCGAGAGTTCGGCCCGCGCGATCTTGACTGTTGTCGCATTCGGGTTGTCGAGGTTGAGACGGGCCCAGACCAGCCGGCCTTTGTATTCACCTTCGATTACCTGGAAGGTGAACTGGAGATACTGGCCGACGGCGCTCTTGGTCGGCTTCATTTCGCTCTCGGTGATCACCGCCAGATACTTGCCCGCCGGGATGGCCTCGAACGCGAAATTGGGGTCGATTTCGTTGGCATTGAATCCGTTCAGGTTTGACATAACAGTCACGCTCCTTGCTCAAAAGGTTGCTCTTGGGAAGCCAACGGGTTCTCGCCGCGCAGAAACGCGGCGTAGATGCGATAGTCCAGAGGGATTTCGTCGGGCAGGCTCAGCCGATTCTTCGCCACATGCGCTGGGCGCTCGGTGGTGCGGATGATCCGCTCACCCGTGCCAAGGCCCACGACGCGCTTGCGGCCAAAGCCCTCCTCGGAAGTCTTCGTGTGGACGCTGTATGTGCAGAACAGAACTTCGTCTGCCCATTCCTGGATGAGCGACGAGGCCTGTTTGTGCAAGCGAGGTGAATAGCGGTCATACGTATCGGTTTCAGGATTGGCGAATCGCTCAATCTGGGCATGCGCGATCAGGATGACGCCCATGCCGCGGTCGTTCCGCAGGGCGTCGAGGCCGGCCAGCACCTCGCGCCAGTTGGTCAGGGCGAAGATGTAGCCCTTGCCGTAGCCGATGTCCTCGATGGACTCGACACCGCGCTTCTTGCAGACGTCGGCGAAGATCAGACGCTCCAGCCAGTCGAGCGAATCCAGCACGACGTTGCGGTACTCGTGCGGCTCGGTGTAGAGTTCCGACAGGGCGGCGATGACATCGGCGTACTGGGCCGCGAGTGGAAAACGCTCGCACTCGATGTTGCCCAGGCCATCCTCTGTCTGGATGAAGACGGGCGCCTCGGTCATCGAGCCGAAGGTGCTCTTACCCACGCCGTGGACGCCGTACACCAGCGTCCGGCGCGGCGCCGGCGTCTTGCCGCGTTGGATTTGATTGAGCAGTTTCATAGCGTCTCCTTGTCTCTTCGCTTCGTGAATCCGGGGCCGGGGCCGACGCGAGCTGCCCTCTCCGCCCTCCGTGGCGAGGACCCGCCGACCGGCCCCGGCCCGGGACTCACAACCGCTCGACCAATCGCAATGATTCAAACCTCGTGAACCAGTTCCCCGTCTCGCGGCAGCGCTTGAGATCCTGCATGGCCTCTTCACAGTCGCGCTGCGCTTCGTCGAGGACCTGGGGCGCGACCTGCCACACGCCGCAGCGGAATGGTTCGCGTTTCTCCACGGCGACAATGTGGACGGGCAGGATGTCGCCGGACGCGGCCGCCACGAGCGCCCGGTAGAATGCGACCTGGTGCAGATACCCGAACGCCCGCATGGATAACTCGAACGAGTCGAGTTCGTCGGCGGTCTTCAGGTCAACGATTCCACGATCCTCGATCGGGTTAATCCAATCGATCCTGGCCTGACAGCGGTGTCCCGCGTACTCGCAGCGCACCACGCCCTCCGCCACTCCATCTGCCAGCAATTCACGCGCGTAGAGATGTTCCTTCACCGACGCCGCCATCTGCTCGACGAGGGCGGCATGGGCATCCGACAGCACGGGACGGTTCTGCTTTTCCGCCCACTCGGCAAACGCCTTCGTCTGCGAGCCGAACGGTTGGCCAGTCTTCGGATTGATCGGACCGCCCACCGCAAATTCGCGCTGGTAGCGCTCGCGGCCCTCGAGGATCAGGGCGTGCGCCGCACGCCCCACGAGGTAGGCGGTCGTGTCCCGCTCGGGCACCAGGCCCAGCTCCTTTTTGTGATACAGAAGCGGACAACGCCGAAATTCACTCAGCGCGTGGGCAGTCACGAAGCCCTTTGCCTTGGCGTGATACACCTCCGCCGGTTCGCGGATCAGGTACGACAGGTCGTTTCGAGCATTTCCGCCAGTTCCGTTCTCGCGGCTGAAGGGATGCATGCGTTGCTCCACGGCCAGGTGTCCAATCATGTCCCTTGCTCCTTCACTACCTACCGCCGCGCGGACGAAGGTGTCCGCGCGGCGGTGGAGAACGGCGGTTACAGGTAGTGATCCAGGCCGGCGGGAGGAAGGCGGCTCGGATATCAGCGATGTGTTTGTAGATTACCGAGCGCGACATGCCCGTCTCGCGAGAAATCTCGCTAGGTGTTTTCGTCCGCAGCATCGCGCACAGCTTCCGCTGCCGAGGCGGCAGCGACGCCATCACGCTGGCGACATCCATCTCCATCTCGCGCTGTCCTTGGTCGGTGCCGGACGCGACGCCCGCATGCGCGCGGCTACAGGCCACGTCGACCGTGGTGTCTCGCCGCACCCAGGTGCCGGTCTCATCGCGCACCCAGTCGTCGAGCGACTCCTTGGTGCAGCCATTTCCCCGGCAGGCGGCCCCGTGGCTTTCGAGCAGAGTGGCGATCTTGTGGTCGATGACCCGGCAGATGAACGTCTTCACGCCCGCCCGATCACCGTTGTACTTCGGCAGGCGGCGCAGCACGTCCACGATCAGGTTCTGTTGCACGTCCTCGGCCTCGCCGAGGGCCGGGTTTCTCCCGACCACCTGCTTGGCCTTGAATTCCGCCCGCTTCATCACGTATTCGATCAGTTCGTTGGGATACATTGCGATCTCCCTTGGCCGGGGAGGTCGCGCGGGTGTCGACGGGAGGGCCGCGGGGCACGGGCAAACGAAAAGGCGTTGCGAGTTCGCGGATCACCGCGACACCCGCAACGCCTCCGCTCTGCGGCCGGTTGGTTGCCTGATGTCTAGTAAGTGCCCTGTGCCCTTACACTGCTTGCTGTTCCTGCTCGATTTCGAGGATGAATGGCAGGCCGTGCTTGACCTCGATGGTCACGCACGCGCCGTCGCCCGCCTGGCTCAATGTGTCGAGAAGCGCCATCTGCGCCTGGCGTAACTCGAAATCGGGGATACCCGCCTCACGGCGCCGACTGTTCTCGCCGCTGGACAGCTTGACTGTGCGGCGGGTGCGCCACGGCCGATGGATGTCGGGCTCACCCTCACGTATGTGAAAGGTGATTCGCCCGAAATTGATGTCCTGCATGTGCCGTAGCAGGCGCTGGCGCGCCTCCGAGAGGACTCGGAACCGTTCGTTTTCACGGACTGCAATCATGTCGAGAATCCTTTTTGCTACACATCGCCCCATTGCGATGCTGCGAGGATTCTCGAACAGAGGCTGGTGTACTTTCGTGCACAGAGGTGTACGAAACAGGTGTTCAAAGGTGGTCGAAAGTGGACCTACGCCCTGAGGCGATAACGGGCGTTAGTCCGGCCAGGCATGAGGATGGCCCTAGCCCAGTCAGCGTCCTTGCGCAATTCCTTGAGGATACGGCGGGCGCTGGACCGCACCTTTTCGAGACTATCCTTGGCCAGTCCGGCATCACCAGCTTCTAGGAGAGCGCCTACCACGGCCCGCTCGGCATCGGTCAGCGGCCGCTTTGCCTTGCCGTCTACCATTGATGGCATTCCGGGATCGCCGATCGAAATGCGTAACCTGAGACTCTGCTCCTCCAACACCAGCGCTGCTTTTGTTGATCGTGATTCCGCAGGTCGCCCGGCATCAAACGCATAATTCAGCATGCACGTGTCCGCCAACCGGCCGCGACGTCGTTCATCGGCATGCAAGGCCATCTGACTTGCCATGACGGCGCCAACTTGCCTTGCGTGGCGGTGGTGCAGATCAAAAAGCTTCGCCGCAGCCACGTCGGAGGGGAGGTCTATGTGTGGGTAAATGCGCCCCATTTCCCCCGCAAACCGCTGGTTAAACTCCTCCGTGGAGTTCATTTGCTCTATTTCCAGCGCTGCGCCGACGAATCGCTCCGCGAGGATTCGATTGGCGTCCTTCGTGCGTGCCGCCAACAAAACATCACTCCGATAGCCGGATGCAGGATCGTTGTCGCCATAAGCGGCGCCGAGGGCAGCGATTCGGCGGGAAAGGCACTGTGAACAAACCCCGCAGTGCGGCGAGGCATTCGTGAAACCCCGAGTACGAGTGCAGCTCAGCGTGTTCCGGGCGAGGTCCACGTGACTCGACCGCTTCAGGCGCTCCAGTACGTCCTGTTTCGTCTCCCAAAAGAACTCGTTTACCACTTCGAACGGCACACCCATTACCTGCGAGAAGATACGACTGAATCGAGCCAGGGTCTGGGGATGGGTCGTGCGCGTGGCTCTTGTGCCGACCTCTTGCTGGCTCAACGGCAGGTTTACGCTCACAATGCCGTTTTCGTAAAAATGAATCTGGTCAAGCCCGAAATACCTGGCCACAGACGCGGCCATCGAGGCGTAAAGGAAGGATCGCGACCGCTGAGAATACTCGAGGCTCAAATCGCCGATCTTGTTCGCCTTGACAGGGAAGTGAATGGGAGCCAGCTTTGGGTCGCGTGCGCGACGTGATATTTCGGCGACGAGGTCTCGCTGCTTCACAGCCAAGTGGTCGACGGGCTTATGGCTGACCAACGCCACGCGCCGTCGATTGACAAGAATGTCTTCGACCGCCCCCGCCAGGGAATCCAATCCGCCAGAAAAGAGGATGACACGGTCAACAGGATCGGGCAGGCCGGTTGCCTGATTGAATTCGAGGTACTCAGGAAACTGGGGCGGGTTGTCCTGCTTCTTGAAATCAAATTCGTAATTGTCGCCTGACAAGAAGCACAACGTGTCGGTCAGCGAATTACCAATATCCGTCTGATTCCAAAAGTCTGGTTCGCGGACCAGCATTTCAAACCGAAACGTTCGATGCCATTTTTCACCCCAATCAGGAGTTTTTCCTGGCGTTCTCTGGCAACTTTGGTCCGCAGCATAGACGAGCGCCGCGAGTTCCATTAGATCGTGAACCACCGGCGGGAGCTTCTCGACCATTCGGTCGGTCAGATCCGTTATCTTCAACGTGACGTTTGCGCTACGACCGAACGTCGACAAACGCTGCGGCTTGTGCGTGTCCCATTCCTTCGGCCGTCTCGCCTTCGGAGATGCGCCATTGCAGAGGATGAGGTGGGGATTAGTCGGCATCCCGCCTCTCCTGATAGCGCATCGCCCCGCGCACCTTATCGATGGCATGCGCGGTGAAGCCCCTGGACTTTTGAAGCGACAGGTCGCGCTGGAAGTTGTGCTTGCTGTACCATTCGCCCGCAAAATCACGCATGGGCCCCGTGGCAACCCGGCAATACGTGTCCAGCTGCTTCAAGAACTTGTTGTATTGGCCGGCGTTAGCGAACCTGCGCTCTGCGCCCACGTGGTTGGAAAGCTCGCGACTGAGGTGATACTCGAGGTACCTCCGCGTAAGGCGTGCGAAGAAGTCGTGAGTGAGGGTTGAGAAGCCCTTCTTGGTCGAGAGTACCCGCAATGATTCCTGAACCGACGCCTGGGAGCTGCCGAAGAGCGTCTCGGCCCGCGAGCGACAGAGGGCCGTAAGACTCTCTGAGGCAGCGAGCTGCGCCAGCTCGCTGATATCGTTTCGGGAGCGACTCTGTTGGAGGTGCCGGTCGACTGCGGCCGTGAAGCTGCCGATGAGGTCGTAGACGGTGTACCGAGCGCCGGTTACGGGTGTCTCGCGAGGCGCGGAAACGCCGGCATCCGAAAGGGCAGAAACGAAGTCCTCTTTCCGGGCGGCCTGAGTAATCTGCGCCATGAGGTAAACGCAGTAGGCGAGCCCTTCGTCAACCTTCGCACGTTGGAGGCCGCCCTCCGATGCGGCCAGCGTCGCATCTGCGATCTCTTCAATACCCCCAGCTGTGACTCCGACTGCCCCGCCGCCGCCAGCGCTCTCACCCAACAGCGCCACCACGCGCTTAAAGCGCGGCGTCCGCGGCATCCCCTCGTAAAGCTTGTGTCCCATCGACCGATGCCTCCAGCATGGGTCGTATCCGGCACGCGGCCTTCCCACTGCGGGTGCCCATCACATGAGTCGTGATTATTATTTGAACCACTCACGGCCATTCGCACAATCCGCGGGCATCCCACGCCGCGATGCTTGCGATCGGGGAGGGTCGGCTTCGACCGAGGTGAACACTCAAGAAACTACCGTCGGATGCGATAGCGCCCGTTGGTCTGGCCGGGCAGTAGGATGACCTCAGCCCAGTCGGGGTCCTCGCGCAGCTTCTTGAGAATGCGCCGAGCGCTGGGACGGATGGCCTCCATCGCGTCCTTGTTCATCCCCTCCTCGCCCGCTCGCCACAACGCCGAGACGACGGCGTACTGGCCGTCGGTCAGCGGTTTCTTCTGTTTGCCGAGTACGATACACGCCTCTCCTGGCCGGGAGAGTTGCACGGCAGGCCCGCTACCCGGTTTCTTTCCCGAGGTGATGGATGTCTGTTTTCCGCTTCGTTCTCCGATCAGCACCTCCGTTTTCTTGCTCAGTTCTGCGTCAGATTGCGTTTGGGAACTACCGGAGCCCTCGTGGTCGGCGCTCATAGCGCCTTCGACCTTCGCTTCGCTTTCAGTCTCGGAGTTTTTCAAAGTGGAGACACTGGAAAGCGCGTTGTCCATGTACTGCCGCATCCGCTTGTTGTAGGCAGTTGCTTTCGCAATCGCCGTGTTGATCGATTCGCGAAAGATTTCAATAAAAACCCAGGCGGGCGACCCTTCCTCGGGGTCATAGATGCCCTTGTCGTGCACGTACTGTTGTACCGTGCTAAGGAAGCCCTCCGCATGCGGTGCAACCATGTCTTCCCAATCAACATCTCGAATTGTCGTCGGATAGAGATTAGGAAATATCGGCTCGAACGTTGCCGGAAAATCCTTCAGATCCTCGTGGTTCTTGATCAGGTTCTTGAGATTGGTCGTAACCCATAAATACGACTCGTTGAGTTCCATGTCGAGGGCCGCGCACCAACTCGCCATCGAGATGACCGACTCGAGAATCTTGTAATAGGACTGGGCGAGCTGCATGAGGAGAATCAGTGCCGAGACGCGCCGATCTTCGGGTGGCATCCGCGTCTTTCCGGGCGAGATTGCCTCGCCTGCGCCTCCATCGACCATCGGGGTTGGGTTCGCCCGTCCTTCCGATCCCACGCTGCACCGTCCGACTTTCGTTCGGGAGGGCATCATTGATTCTCCGTTGTCTGCTGCGCGCACCCTCATGATTCCATAGGGGGTCGCCGCCAGCGCCACGCGCCACCCAGAACCGCTTGGCATGCCTGGCCGCCACGCGTCGTATCGCAGTTCTTCAAGGAACCCCAAGCGAGCCGCTTCTGATATGGCTTGCTCCACGCGAGACGCCACGGTCTCCGGGGTGCAGTCGTCCCACAGGAGCCCAACAATCTGCTTCCCGGTGCGTTCCAGGATGTCGCGGTCGAGCCATCCATTCGACTTTATCGTCGGCCCCTGATAGCCGAACGGCAAATGGGTCGGATTGTGCCGCGGGAAACCTCCCAAGACGGAGGCCAGCAGGGACATCGCCAATTCCAGACGGGCACCCGCTCCGACGTGCTGCGAACCAATCAGGCAAGCGACCCGCCGCAGGTCGGCCATGTGCTCCGTCGTCAGTTCCGGGTCGTCTTCGACGATTCCACAGATCGTCAGCAGATCACCGTCGGTCAACGGGCATTCAGCCGCCTTAGCACAGTTGACTCCCCGCACCTGCGGATCGGGTTTTGCTCGCGCGCCCGCCAGTCTCCGCCGATTCTTAAGCATCTCCTCCCACCGCTGGCAGCGCCGCGCGCACTCCACTCTCTGAAGCGTCTGGCGAGTCGGCGGCGGGTCATAGATTCCAGGGTCGGGGTCATCATAGATGATGAGATCGTCGAGGGCCTCGTCCAGGAGCACCTGCTCCTCCGGCGGGAATGACGAAGATGGCATGTGACTGAAGCTCAAGTCGGCGCCATATTCTCGCTCACAGAGCCGGCAGATCGAGGTGGCCAGTTCGGCGTCGGCGACCCGGCAGAAGACCGTGCCGGGCGACAGATCCTCCTGCCCGCCGCCGGTGACGAAAAGGTAGGATTCAGATTCTGGAGTAGGTGTCGGTGACGACATATCCCTTCGAGTACGAGCCAATGAAGCTGGAAGTCCGCGCGCAGGTGCGCGATCTGCAGTCATTGTAATCGTCGCGCGACGTGACCGCGAAGGGCCGCGATCCGCAGGACCGGGCCTGCCGTCGTACGGAGCCCCCGCCGTAGCCCAGGAGTTCATGATGGACCTCTCCCGCTGACCACATTCGGCATCGCGCCGGCGTCGCGTAATCCAAGACGCGCATCCAGGAAATGTTGGCGCGCCGGCCCACGAATGAAAATGTGGTACAATACGTCGGCGGCCCCCATCCTTGGGTGGCGATTCCGTGGCCTGCCGCCGGCGGGCTATGGGCTGGCATCGGTCGAAGCCTCGACCAATCAACGGTTAGGATAATGTTTGGTATGCTGAAAGTCAAGCTCGCGAACGTCCGCCCGCCTGTCCTTCCCTACGGGGAATTCGACCGATAATAACATTCTTAGGCTATTTCCGTCGAGGACGCGCGGGTTGATCGCTCGGGGATTTCCGGCGATTCTCGTAGTTCGCGCCACAACCGCCGCTGCTTCCGCCAATCCGGGATGGCGGCGACGGCGCGGAGTTGGGGTTCGGCGATCGGGTCGCGGCCGGAGGTGATACGGGGCAGGTGGAGCAGCGCTTCCTGGATGTCCGGGGCCAGGAGCGTGAGATTCATGATCTGCGTGAGCCGCGCCCGCGTGACGCCGCCGAGCCGGGCCAGGTCGGCGTAATCGCGGGCGACGCCCTCGGCCAGCAGGCGCTCAAGACGGATCGCCAAGGCCATAAACCGCGCGACGCGCGGCACGCGGCCCAGCTCGACCAGTTTCTCGGGGACCGGCGGCACATCGCCGACCTTGAGCTTCTTGCGCGTCTTGCGGCCGATCTCGAAGTGGACGTTGCACTTGACCGTCAACATGCCACGGCCTCCCGTTCATCGGCCAAGACTCTAATACCGGTCGGTCGGAAGGTGATCGCCAATGTACCGTCCGCGCCGTCGTAGGTGACGCACTCCACCAGTAGGTGGAGCACCCGCGCCTGCTCGCCGGGCGAAAGCGAATCCCAAATCGGGTCGAACAGCGACAGCGCCCGGGCCAACTCGTCCTCGTCGACCGCCTTGGCACTCAACGTGATGATCTGCTCGCGGACTTCGGTCGCCCGCTGCTCGGCGGCACGGATGCGCTCCTGGAGGTCTGCCAGCCGGGCTGCCGTGGGCGTTTCACCGGGCGCGCCGGCCTGGTCGATCAACTTGCGGACCTCCGCACCGTGTTTGGCCAGTTCGCGTTCCAGGCGGCGGCGTTCGGACTGGAGATCGTCCAACCCGTCCTGATTCTGCTTGCGCGCCTGGGCGAGCGTTCGCGCCAGCACCTCGTCGTCCTTGCCGATGGTCTTGATACGGTCGACGACGAACCGCTCGATTTCGGCGGCCGGGATCGACTTGGTTGGGCAATTCTCCCAGCCGCGTTTCTGGGCGTTGAGACAGACGTAGTAACGATAGCGTCGGTTGCCCTTGCTCGTATACGTGTGCATCATCCCGCATCGGCACGGGCCGCAGTGAAGCAGGCCCTTGAGCAGTGCGCCATACTTGTTCCGCGTGACGCCCGAACCGGTGCCGCCGTTGCGGCCGTTGTGGCGTAGTGCATCCTGCACGCGGTGCCAGAGCGCCTCGCTCACGATGGCCGGGTGTTCGCCTTGGTAGAGCTGGTCGTGAAAGCGCACCTTCCCGATGTAGGCGATGTTGGTCAGCAGCCGATAGAGCGACTCCTTGGTGAAGCGCGTGCCGCCGCGAACCGCGCCCTTCTTCGTCGTCCAGCGTTTCGCCTGCCAGCCGCGTCGATCTACCTCGCGGAGTGTCGGGATCAGCGACCCGTGCCGCAGGTACAACTCGAATATCTGGCGGACCTGTGCCGCCTCGTCCTCGTTGACGGTTACTCGCCCGCCCTGGGCGTTTGACGCGAGGTCGTAGCCAATGATGGGCCGGCCGCCGACCCACTTGCCCTTGCGCCGCGCCGCCGCGATCTTATCGCGCGTCCGCTCGCTGATAATCTCGCGCTCGAACTGTGCAAACGAGAGCAGGATATTGAGCGTCAGCCGACCCATCGAGTGCGTCGTGTTGAACTGCTGGGTCACCGAGACGAACGAGATCTGGTTCTTCTCGAACGTCTCCATCATGCGCGCGAAGTCCATCAGCGATCGGCTCAGCCGGTCTACCTTGTAGACCACGACACAATCAACCTTGCCTGCCTCGATGTCGGCCAGCAGGCGCTTCAGGGCAGGGCGCTCCATGTTGCCGCCAGTGAACCCACCGTCGTCGTAGCGCGTCGGCACGCAAGTCCAGCCCTCGTGCTGCTGGCTGGCGATGTAGGCCTCGGCGCTTTCGCGCTGGGCGTCGAGCGAATTGAACTGCTGCTCGAGCCCCTCCTCGGTGCTCTTGCGCGTGTAGATCGCGCAGCGGATTGTCGAGATTTTCTTGTCCTCAGCCGTTCGTTTCATCCGGCACGGCGTCCTTTCACACCGAAGAAGTAGTTGCCGTTCCAGTGCGAGCCGGTGACCGCCTTAGCTACGAATCCGTCGTCCCGCACGGTCACGGTGATCGTCTTGCCCTTGTAGGCCCGCGTCAGCACGGTGCCGGGCATCAACTCGCCGGCCGCGCCGCTGAAATCGACCTTGGTCTTCGTTGTCGTGGCATCCGGCGATGGCGCGGGCTTGTCTGGCGGCCGGCGCATACGCAGGTCGGCGTCGTCGGCCAGTTCCTCGGCGCGGCGGCGCGCCCGTTCTGTCAGCCCGCCCTCGGCGTTTGCCTGAATCCGCCATGCGATGCGCTTCCAGAGCCAGTCCTTGTTGCCCGACCGCGTGGCCTCGCCGAACACTTCGACGTATCGGCCACGCAATTCTTTGACCGTCATCCGCTTTAGGGCGGCGACCTCGCGTGCCATGTTTAACCGTTCCGCCATCTCGGCCTCCATGCATTTCCGGGTCTCTCGCCGTTAACGCCGGACCAAGGAGGGCGAGCTTTCCGAAAGATGGCAAGGCCAATCGGCCGGAATTCTCGAACTTTTCGCGCTCTCGCATGTCGGGGAATCTGGCGATGAAGACGTGGCCGGCGGCAGGTACCCGGTGCGGCGTTTCAGCCGCAGGAACCCAACCGCCAGCAGCGATGTCATTTCATCCAGGCGTTCGTCGACAGACATGGCGGCGGGGTCGTCGCGGTGCATGGGCGCTCCTCGAGCAGTCGCCCACAACGACCTCCGCTCTGCGGCTGGTAAGTTGTCCGGCGGTGGTGAATCGGCGACGCTGCGCGTTAACAGCGTCCTCCTACACTACCTACCGCTTGCAAGTTCGAAGTGTCCCATTTGGAGCCCTTGCATGGCCCACGCCGACGTGCGCTCCGCGCCCGGCCGGTCGTCCGGCGAAGATGTCGATGCTCGCTGCCGGCTCGGTCCAGCGACGCTATCTGACATGTACGCGAAACGAGTTCAAGTTGTCGCCGGGGTGCGAACGAAACCGCGCGTTAACCGAATGAAGGCATGATTGGTTGGCAATCAACATGGCATCGTTCGTAATGCAAAGAGCCAGCCGCGGAAGCGTCCTCGTCGGCCGCCGAATAAGCACTCTCCGGAGCGGGCGGCGGCGGCGGAACGAGGAGGCCAGCGGTATGGCCAGCCATGCACTTCAAACGAGTCGGCCGGGGTTTAGCTTCGCCTGCGGTGCTGAGCGCTCGCTCGCGAGTTGTTTCGTCATCCGCCGCTTGCCGCGGTGGTTCGCTCCAGCCAGCGCCAGCCATACCTGTCTTGTAGGGGGCGTGCTTCCGGACCGCGCGCCGCGCGAGGACCCTTTCATGGACGCGGTTGGTATAGCTTTGGTCGTCGCATTTGGAACATTCGTCAGCCTTCCATACCTGTTCCGGCGCTTGGGGCCGGGGCAAGGGCGGTTCGCAGTCGGCCACCGAGATTATGGTTGGCTGTCGATTACGGCCGGGCTCTCCGCAACATTCGTCGGCGGCGCAGCCCTGCTGAACCTACCGTCGCTTGGCTTTACATACGGCTGGTATGGCTTGGCAGACGTCATCCCCAGTGCCGTCGGCCTCCTCGTGTCCGGCCTCGTGATTGCACCGTTCATCAGACGCGCCAAAGCGATGAGCGTCGGGACCTATCTCGCGACGGCAGGACCGCTCGTTGGCGCGGTATCGGGTATACTTGGGTTCGTGGTGTACACGCTGATCGCGGGTGCTCAGCTTCTCGCGCTGGCGAGGCTTGTTGAGCAACATGTGCCGTTGCCGCCCGGGCTTATTGCCGCTTTGGGTGGGCTGGCCGTGTCGGCCTACATCATCTATGGTGGTTTCGCGTCCGTGCTGCTCACAGATCGCGTACAATTCGGCGTGATGATGGTTCTCTTCCTCGGTCTTGTCGGAGCCGCGCAAATATTCGGCGCGTCCCCTCCGCCGGCAGGTTCGAGCGCGTATCGAGCGGAAGCAATGCCACTGGATATGGTCGTTTTGCTAGGGCTGCCACTACTTTTCCTGCCTGCATCACAGGACGTGCATGTTCGTATCCACGCGGCCAGTTCGCTGCGCCACGCGCGTTTGGGTTGTCTCGGCGCCGCCGTAGCGTATCTGGCGTTCGGCATCGTGGCAGTCAGCGTCGGAGTTGTCACGGCGCGCGCTGGCACGGCGCTGGAATCGCCCGACATGGCCGCGCCAACCTATCTCAGAAACACGTTCGGGGCCTTCGCCATCCTCCCCATGATTGCGGTGCTTGCGGCAATCGTCTCGACGCTCGACTCGGTGCTGTTTGCCGCCGTCACTTCCCTCGCGTACGATGCATCGCGTTGGTTACGCAGGGGCTCGGAGCAAGAAGCGGGTATCCCGCCGTGGCTCGCGACTCTGGTCGTGCTCACTCTGGCAGTCGCGATCGCGACCGCAGCTCCGCGCATTCTCTCGGTCATTCTCCCGGCATTGATCATCTACGTCGCGGTGCTGCTGCCGCTCCTGCTGGGCGTCGTCCTGCGAGTTAATCATCGCTGGCTGGCGAGCGTGGCGCTCGGAGTGCTCGCCGGCACGCTAGCAAATGAGCTCGTCGGATGGCGATTCCCGTTCCGAGCCTTTGCTATCTGTTCTATTCACGCCTTGGTCGTGTGTCTCGGCCTCCTCCTCCCGACCCGCGGACCAAAGGCAGCCCCACAGGTGAATTGACCATGACCGCGGTGCAGCGCAGATCTGGGTATGAGCTGACGGATTACCCCGGCTGTCGGCCCCCTGATGTCACCGATCTCTTGTTTAGAAGCATTCAGAACGCCACACTTCTTCCACAGGATGCGCTCTACCGGGCCGACAGAGGGCCCACAATCTGGACGCAATTATGCGGCAATATGGACGCGACGCTCGGCGCCGTCTATGGCATGTTCCACACCATCCAGGGTCCACGCTCAGCACTGATCGAGCTTATCCATGAGCGATGGCCGAACGATCCTCCGAACGTGATGGTAGTCGGATGTGGAGACGGCAGGCGAGAGAGACACTTGATACAGTCGCTTTTGGACCGATATCCCGGGAAAGTTCTGCAGCTTGGCTACACCGACATCGAATTTGCTTTGCTAAGGGAAGCGCGCACACAGTTCGAGCTTCTGTACCCTCGACCAATGGGCTGGTTCGAGGCTGTGGTCGACTTCGAGAACGTGAGCGAACTCCGATCGTTCCGACAGAGGCTGGACGAAAACACGCTAGTGCTGCTCTGGGGCAACACGCTGGGAAATGTCAACGAACGATTGCTGGTGCAGAAAATCGGCCTGGCGCTCAAGCCCGGCGACGGTCTGATGATTGAGGTTCTAGCGCGGGAGGAGACGGAGCAGGCTCAGGTTGGTGACGTGCATGCTGACCGAAGCGACGCGCGTGTGCCCTTCGTGCTCAACCCTCTACGGTTGATCGGCATCAATCCGTCATCCGACTGCATTCGGATCAGGTCCGAGTTGGATTCGGACACTGGGACGTTTACCAGAACGTACCGATACGTCTTTTCCCAAGCCGATCGTCGCGCAAGTAGCCCGCACGCGCCAGTCGCTGGCGACGTTGCTCTGCTACAAATCAAGGCTATGACGGCTAAGTACGTACAGGATGTGCTGCAATCCGAGGGTTTCGAGAACGTCGGGATTCACTGCCATACGTATCACGTGAATAATCAACCGGTTCAGCTGACCTACGCCGTGGGAACACGCGCGCCGGCGCAGGCCGCGTCTCCGATAGTGCGTGGCAACGTGATTCGCAATTGGCGTGACGTAAGCATCGGCATTCGCGTGGATGGCACGAATACCAGCTTTTGGGCAATTCCAGAACGGGTCGATGACGGAGGTGAAGTCCGACTGGACGCGGTCGCTGTTGGAAGTGCACCTCTCGGGCACCACATTCCTATCCGGCCTGGAGAAAGGCAACTTCGGGCATTACTCGAAGCAATCGCGAAATCAGAAGACGGCCAGACGCTCGCTGGCACCGCGCTCGGCAACTTCATTACAGCCGCATTCCCGGCGGACTATTCGCGGATTATGAGCACGTCAGGTGCCCAACTGGATGGGGGGCGACTCAGCGGTGGCGCGCAAACCGCGATGGTGGCGCTCGTGAATAGAATCTTTGGGTCTGCACTTCCGAACTTGGCGCGAAGGCTTCGCGAACGCCTTCGTGACGCAAAGCTGACGGCTGCTGAAACCCTGATCTTCCGGAAGGATGGCGCATCGATATACGCTTTGTGCCGGATTCGAGTTTTGACACATGCTGGAGGAAGGTACTACTTCCACGCCGCCCCGACTGTCCAGCCAGCGCAGCCATAACGCCATCTCTCATTCTTTTCGCCTGCCAGCACCAGCCACACTCCACCTATATAGGGCGTGGAGGACAAAGCGACCCACTGGTGAACAGAGGTGAACACATGCATCAGGCTCGATTATGGGGATCGGTGATGATCGTGAGTAGTGGGGCCCGCCCAGGCGGTTGCGGGCAAGCAATCGCGCGACGTCTGGCTGGTGAAGGCGCGAAGATCGTTCTGGTAGACCGCGACCCGCGCGTCCTGCTTTTCGCGGAGGAACTGCAGCAGTCTGAATCGATTGGGGCTGTCGGCGGCAACGTCATCGCCATCGTCGGCGATCTCGCCATTCCGGATACTGCTCGGCGGGCAGTCGCGGCATGCATAAAGGCGTTCGGCACCGTGACGTGCGTGCTCAACGTGGCGGGGGGCAGCGATCCATCGGTCCCGGCAACCTTCGACAAGACGTCGCCCGACCATTATCGACAACTTTTCGATTTGAACTTCGCCACGGCCGTGAACCTAACGACGGCGGCACTGCCGACGATCAAGGCTTCAGGCGGACGCCGGGCCGTGATCTTCTTTTCGACCACAAACGGGACATCGGGGTGGGCGTGGGCAGGTGAGCCCGCCCTTGCGGCAGCCAAGGCCGGCATCGAAGCGATCACCGGCATTTTGGCCGCCGAACTTCGGCCTTGCGGTATTGCAGTGAACTGCCTTCGGCTGGCCTCGGTTCCCAACCCTCATTCGCCTACCTGGCGGAAGAGACTTGAGGATCCCCGCGTCCTCGCTCGCATGCGGGAATTGTATGGGGAACACGGCCCACTGACGGCGGAGCAAGTCGCGGAGGAGGTCGTGCACATTCTTGATCCGCGCAGCCCTTGGCGCACCGGGCAAGTGATAGTTCTTGATCCGGGCGGGATCGGCACACTTGGGACCGAGCAACCGCGGCCGAGTGGCGACTGGTGGACACCGGCCGCTACAGAGCACGACGGGGAACCGAGCAGGCGGTGGTTTACCAGAACGGTTTCTCGGTTGAACGGCTTCTTTTGGGGTTTCTTCGCGTGACTATCCTGCCCGTGTGAATTAAGCACGGAACTGAACGGCATCCGTGGCCGGCGCTCATGCCGGCCATTTTCTTGCGCGGGCATTCGCGCCATCGTCGGACCACAGCGAGTTCGAAGTGCCCCCATTCGGGGGGCCGATCGTTTTTTGGCTGTTAACTAACGGGCGATGCTAACGAGAGAGCGCGAGAGTTTGAGACGCCCCGCGCGTGTTGCCGAGCGCAACCTCATAGGTTGCGCTCGAACCCTCGGCGCATGTTCTCCGAACCGAGAGCGCGACGGGCGGCGCGGGGATCGCCGTAGACCTTTGCGGGCAACGGGTTGGGGCGACCATGCGAAAAGGCCGCGATTCGGCGTGGGTGTAAACGAAAACGGGTCCTCTCTTTCGAGAAAACCCGTTGATCTCCCCGAGTAGGACTCGAACCTACAACCTAGCGGTTAACAGCCGCTCGCTCTACCATTGAGCTATCGGGGACCTGTCTCGCTTACAGTTTAGCCGTTCGCGAGAGCCTATCAAGTAAAGCCCATATTCCGGCTCTTGTCCAGCCCCGGTAATGTTGCAAGAACCGATCAATAATCGCGGCCTTTTCCGACGAGCCGATCGCCCCATGGGCCGCATGATTGCGGCGGAAATCCTCCGCGAAAATGTCCCTGCGCCGATCGGACGGCCGCGAAATCAGGGAGGCCTCGCCCGGCCTCAATGGCAAGCGCGCGAATCCCTCGGTACCCACGCCCTTTTCATCCAACGTCCGAATGTCTACGCTGCCACGCGGACCTCCCCACGGAGCGGCTCCATCACATTCGGAGGCCACGCGATGGCACGCTACTCGGGAACACCGCTTCACAAGAAGCTCGGAATGAAAGAGGGCCACTGCGTCGCACTCTACGGCGAACCATCGGATTTCCTGGACCTGATCGGCCCCCATTCAAAGACGCTAACGATCTCGCGCAGGCCCCGCAGCGGCCGGTTCTCCGTGATCGTCTTCTTCACCAAGAGCGCCGCCCTGCTTCAAAAAGCACTGCCGCGACTCAAGTCGAACATGGAGCCCGCCGCGGGTCTCTGGATTGCCTGGCCCAAGAAGGCATCCGGCGTGAAAACCGATGTGACCGAGGACACGGTGCGCGCCTTAGGCCTGGCCGCCGGACTTGTAGACAACAAAGTCTGCGCCATCGACGAGACATGGTCCGGCCTTCGGCTGGTCATTCGCGTGAAAGACCGCAGCCGCATGTGACGTGGGATGCCTAAGGGCCTTCGGAAGAGCCCTGCGCCATTTTCGATGACTGAGCACGGGCGGGGCTTTCGAACAGCGCGGCAAGGACGGGCTCCTTGCGCAGCGCCTCAATGACGCAGTTCGCAGCGGCGACGTGCCCGGCGGGAGACCAGTGCTGATCATAGGTGTAGTAGGTTTGCGTGCCGGCGGCGACGGCGTCGCGCATGGGCTTGGTCAAACTGATGAACAGCACATCGCGCCGTTCGCACCACTCGCGGACATGTTTCTCGTGATTGTCGAGACTTACCAGGATGCTGGGCATGAAGTCCTTGCCCTCGGGGGCCTTGAGCACGCGCTTTTTGAACTCCATGTACCGGCGCACGTTGGCGGCATCCAACCGGTCGGCAACGAGCGGGAACAGGACGTGCGCCTTGTTCGGCGCATAGGCGACCGCGAGGGTCGCACCGCCGGCATTGCAAAGCTTTTTCATCTCCTTGAGCTTGGACGTGATGACGAACCAGGCGCCTTCGTTTTCCAGCTTTTCAGGCGTGATGTAAAGCTCGGTGAGCTGTTTTGCGGGAAAGGCGTAATGCCTCCCTTCCGGCGTGCTGGGGATCGTAAGCGGGAGCCACGCAAGCGGCTCCATGCCCGGCAGCTCGCGCGTGGCGCCGATTGCCCCCAATTGTTGACAGAGAAAGTTATTGATCGCCACAATGATCGGGCTGGTCGCAAGTATCTGCTTGGCCGTGACGCCGGCGTGCGGTTCGAGATTGTCAGACCGGAAATCGTTGCCTTCGTACAACATGCAAATGACAAGCCTGGGCTTCTTCGAGATACCGAAGTACTCGAGACTTGCCAGGTACTCCGGCGCCCCGTAGCCGGACATGCCGAGATTGTAGACACTCAGGCCGGATTGAGCGGCCAATATGTCCGGCCATGTCTCACCGTCCGACACGCGTGAGCCTTCCGTGAAGGAATCTCCCAAAGTGATGATGTCGCATGTGTCGGGGTTCGTGAGATTGCGAAACCCTTGGGCGTCGTAGCTCATGACACACTCGACGCGTCCATAACCCACCGGCGTTTTCGGGAAGGAGCGCCTGCACTCAGGAACGTCCTCGTAGGGTAGTTCGTACTTGGCGCCCGGCGGACGGTGAAAGACATGGGCATCCGGGGCGTAGGGATACTCCGTGCGCATGCGCAGGGAGAGGTCAACGATGAACAACGCCGGAACCAGGCCAAGACACCCGGCGACGAGGATGAATGCCCTCCGCTTACGCGCGGCGGCCGACGGCGCCCACCGGATAAAGACGGCAATCGCGGAAAGGACCAGCGCGAAGACCAGCCAGCAGAAGTGGGCGCGTGAATAGCGCCCCAGGACGATCGGCTGCTCTCGGGCGATCATCTTGATCACATTGCCGGGGATTGCCCAGGCGATGGCGTTGCCGATCAGGACAACGAGGGCGAAGGCGAGGGGGGTTTCCAGGAACTTCTTGGGGGGCGATAGGGTGGCTTCCATTTATGCACCTCAGTCGCGCCGCATATTACGCCGGACGGGGGCTTCGTCAATATGGGCCGCATGTCCACCACCGGTAGAATCCGGCCGTCCCCGACCCCTGACGCCGTAACAAAGCGGATCGGAAGCGATTCCCAAAATCCCAAACTCGCCGGCCAGCGTAGTCGATGTATACATATGCGCGATCTGACACAGGCCTTTGTGTCCGTCATCATCCCCAGCTACAAGTCCGCGCCCATCCTCCCCAAGGCGATCGACTCGGTCCTGACCCAGACCGTGCCCGCCGATGAGATCATCGTCGTCGACGACGGCAGCGGGGACGACACCGCCGACGTCTGCCGGGCCTATGGCGGTCGCGTGCGATACATCGGCCAGGAGAATCTCCTCGCGTCGGTTGCCCGAAACAACGGGATCGCGGCGGCACATGGCGATTGGCTGGCGTTTCTGGACGCCGATGACTACTGGGAGCCGAACAAACTGGAATTGCAACTTACCGCGCTCTCGCAGCACCCGGCGGCGGATTTCTGTGTGACCGCCGCGCTGGCCTGGTCGGCCGCGCAGCAGCGGTATCACTACTCATTCTGGAATGGCTCTCTCGACCCGGCCATCATGCGCCGCGAGCTCTTGATTCGTAACATACTCTCCGGCATCTGCTCGTCGATCTTGATTCGCCGCGATGCGATCGAGTCCATCGGCGGGTTCGCCCCCGGCAAGGGATGTGAAGACCGGCGTCTGGCCGTGGCCCTGCTGGAGCGATATCAGGGATTGCTACTGCCGCATCCGCTGGTCAAACAGCAACCGGGCCCGGCGCACTGGACGAACCCGCAGCGCCATCGCGGCGAGATGACCGACTTCATCGAAGATCACGCGGCCCTGTATCACCGCATGGACCCCGGCGGCAATCTGCGGCGCCGGGCGATCGCCCGAGTGCATGAACGCACCGGAATGCACTACCTGGAAAACGGCGACCTCAAACAAGCGGGGAAGGAACTCGCCCGCGCGGCGCTGCTGCAACCGACGCTCGCCAACCCCTGGCGCGTGCTGGCGAATTTCTGCCTGGGGCGGTTGAAACGCAATGTCTCGCTAAGCCCGCACCCCTCTTGAGAAAAAGCAAACCTACTCCACGCCATGCTCCGCCAGCCAGCGCTCCGCGTCGATGGCCGCCTTGCAGCCCATGCCCGCGGCGGTAACCGCCTGCCGATACACGCTGTCGGCGCAGTCCCCCGCCACAAACACGCCGTCGACGCTTGTGGTCGAACGGTAGGTATCCTTGAGCTTCACATAACCCTTGGCGTCCAGATCAATCTGCCCCTTGAATATTTCCGTCGCCGGCGTGTGACCAATGGCGACGAACAATCCGCCGACCGGCAATTCGCTCTCCTTTTCCGTCTTCGTATCTTTCAGACGGAGCCCCTTGATGCTCTGATCGCCAAGCACGTCCGTCACCACCGAGTTCCATTTGAATTCGATCTTGGAGTTGCTTTTGGCCCGCTCGGCCATGATCTTGCTGGCCCGCAGTTGATCGCGTCGATGGATGATATATATCTTGCTGGCGAATTTGGTCAGATAGATCGCCTCTTCCACGGCAGAGTCGCCGCCGCCGACGACAGCCACTTCCTTGCCCCGAAAGATCGGCATGGCTCCGTCGCACACAGCGCACGCAGAGACGCCGCCGCCGCTGCGCGCCAACCGCTGCTCGTTATCCAGTCCCATCCAGTTCGCCATCGCGCCGGTCGCGATGATGACGGAGTGCGATTGATACTCAGTCCCGTCCTCCGAAACGACCTTGAACGGCCGCTTCGAAAAATCGACGCTCGTACAGTCCTGATACTTTGACGTGTGCCCGCTGTCGGGATCTGAAACGTCGGGATTCAGCCCGTCGTCGGTGACGATGCGCGTGCCGAATCGCACCGCCTGCTGCTCGAAATACGCCATCAGCTTCGGACCGGTCACACCCTCGGGAAACCCGGGATAATTCTCAACGTCCGTCGTCAGCATCAACTGTCCGCCGGGCAGGATCAAACTCGGGACGCTTTTGGGCCGGCCTGCGAAGACCAGCGGGTTCAAGTTCGCGCGGGAAGCATAGATGGCTGCCGTCCAGCCGGCCGGCCCGGAGCCGATGATGATTACTTTTTCAATGTCGGGCATGTCTACCTCTCGAGTTCAGATCGTCTGGAGAATTGGATTCGTCATCGCAGGCGCGGTCACAAGAAAATCTCTTGCGTCGTCAGTCGTTTGCGCCTTACCAAGGCCGTTGCATGGCCCCGCGCAAGCCCCTAGCATAGCACATCGCATGGAAGCCGCCCATATTCTAGTCGTGGTCAACCGAATGAACAGCCGACTGCTCGGTCCGGCCCTGCTGATCCTGACGGCCATATCAGGCTGCTCGAAGTTGCAAATGCAATCGTCCGAGCCTGTTCAGTTTCAGCAAGAGGAGTGGACGTATCGCAACAGCAAGGGCGTCAAGCTCACGAGTGACCACTACATCATCTACACCACCTGCAAGGCCAAGCCCTTTACCGATGCGATGCCGACTTTCCTCGAGGCGTGCTGGGACACCTACGCCGAGATACTGCCCCCGAAACGCATGCCGAAGGAACCCCTGGCGACATATCTCTTCCAGTCTCGCTGGGATTGGGAGCGATTCACCGAGGAGTTCACCGGGCCCCGCGCCGCGATTTACAAGCAGATTCGATCCGGCGGCTATTCGGAGCGCGGCCTGACCGTTTCTCACTACGGCTCGCGACGCAGCACCCTCTCCATTCTGGCCCACGAGGGTCTGCACCAGTATCTCGAAGTCACACACGACAAGCCGATTCCCGCCTGGATCAACGAAGGCCTGGCCTGTTACTTCGAGGCCTTTGAACTCGGGCCGGACAATCGACCGATCTTCACTCACGAGCGCAATACCCTGCGCCGCCCTGCCCTTCGCAAGGCCTACAGCCACGGCAAACTGCAGCCCCTGGCGCGCATCCTCGCCACCGATGCCGGTCAGGAAATCCACAAGCCCTCCGCCGAGGTGCTGACCTACTACTCTCAGGCATGGTCTCTGGTCGTTTTTCTCATGCGACCTGACTGGGACAATGACTACCGCGACGGTTTCCGCACGCTCCTTAACGAACTGGGCAGTGAAGAGATGGATCGCAAGGCCCGCGCGTTTCTCGCAGCCGACACCGACGGGCAAATGAGCCGCGGCGAGGCCATCTTTCGCGCCTACGTATCCGACGATCTTGAGGCCTTCGATCTGCAATACCAGGCCTGGCTGCTCGGATTCCTGGAACTTAATTCCTAATAACCGAGGCGAGGCGAGCGTGAGCAAGATGGGTCGAATCGCTCCCAAGGCATCGGACGGGCAAGACGTTTACACCAGCCCCCTCGTGGCGCGCAGCGCGTCGCCCGAAATGTCCGCCCTTTTCTCCATGCGACATCGTGCCCTGACCTGGCGGCGAATCTGGCTCGCCCTCGCCGAATCACAGCGCGAGCTGGGCCTGAAGATCTCCGCGAAACAAATCTCCGCCCTGCGCGCCGGGCTCAATCGAATCGATCTCGCCGCCGCAAGCGCCTACGAGAAGAAGCTGCGACACGATGTAATGGCCCACCTGCACGCCTTCGGCGACGTCGCGCCGGCGGCGCGCGGCATTCTCCACCTCGGCGCCACCAGCATGGACATCGTCGACAATGCCGACCTGCTCATCATGCGCGATGCCCTGGACATGATTCGAGGCCGGCTGCTCGCCGTGATCGACGCACTGGCCGCCCAGGCCAAACGTCACCGCAGCCTGCCCTGCCTCGGCTTCACCCATTACCAACCGGCGCAACTCACCACCGTCGGCAAGCGCATCAGCCTGTGGTGCTGGGACTTCGTGCGCGATCTGGAGGCGGTCCACCGCCTGGTGTCGGACCTCCGCTTCAGAGGCATACGCGGCGCGACGGGCACCCAGGCCAGCTTCCTGTCCCTGCTCGGCAGTGAAAAGAAAGTCCGCCGGCTCGAGGAACTCGTTGCGCAAAAACTCGGATTCAAACAGATCGAGCCGGTAACGGGGCAGACCTACTCGCGCAAGGTGGACGCACAGGTGATCTCAGCCATTGCGATCATCGCTTCCGGCGTGCACAAGTTCGCCAACGACATGCGCCTCCTCGCGAATCTCAAGGAGATGGAAGAGCCCTTCGAGAAAAACCAGGTAGGCAGCTCGGCCATGGCCTACAAGCGCAATCCGATGCTCTCCGAACGGGCCACCGGCCTGGCGCGTTTTGTCATCAGCCTCGCCCAGTCCGGCTTTCAGAATGCCGCGGAGCAATGGCTCGAACGCACCCTGGACGATTCGAGCAACAAGCGACTCCTGATTCCGGAATCATTCCTCGCCGCCGACGGCATGTTGCAGATCGTCGCCCACATCGCCGCCGGGCTCGTGGTTTATCCGAAAGTGATGCGCTCGCGGATCGAGGCCGAGTTGCCCTTCATCGCCACCGAGGAAATCCTCATGGCCGCGTCGTCAGCCGGCGGCGATCGGCAGGCACTTCACGAACGCATCCGAGTCCATTCTGGCGCTGCCGCCGCGCGAGTCAAACGAGACGGCATGAGCAACGACCTCCTGGACCGCCTCCGGGCCGACCAGCTCTTTGATCGCGTGAAGTTTGCTGCGGTGATGGACCCCAGTCGCTTCGTCGGCCTCGCCCCCCAGCAGGTTGACGACTTTCTCAAGACAGTCATCGCCCCACTTCGCAAGCGATTTACCGGCGTACGGCGACCCCGTGCCGTGATATCCGTCTAGGCATGGCCGCGTCGCTGATCGAACGCCGAACTTTTCTTTGCAGCGATTATCGCCGCTTGCGACGCGACAAGGGAACCTTGCCGGTGTAGTGCGTCGGAGCAGGCGGTGCGGAAACGGCTGTGCTCGGCGAGGCGGGCGTGGATGCCGATGCGGGTTGAGGCGAGGAGCCCGCGGACTGGCCCGGCCCGGGGACAGAATCCGGCGCGACGCGCGGCTCAAACCCGGGAATATCCAGCTTAATAAGCTGCTTATTGATCATCATCTCAATCTTGGTGAGATCGGGGCCCTCTTCGCGCGTCACAAATGTGTAGGCCTTGCCGCTCGCGCCCATGCGTGCCGTGCGGCCGACGCGGTGCACATAGACCTGAATGTCCTGGGGCAGGTCGTAATTGATGATGTGGGTGATCTCGTGAACGTCGATGCCGCGCGCCGCCAGATCGGTGGCGACCAGCAGCGGGATCTGATGCTTGCGGAAGCGCTCCATGATCTTCTCGCGCTTTTGCTGGACGAGGTCGCCGTGAATCTCGCGAGCCTCCATGCCCGCCGCATGCAGCCGCTGTGCGAGCTTCCGCGCGCCGTGCTTGGTATTGCAAAAGATGATCGCCAGCTTGGGCTTTTCCTGCTCCAGCAGCAGCTTGAGAAGTCGAAACTTGTCCCACGGATCGACCACGCAGTACCACTGCTCCACCAATTCGACGGTCATCACGTCCTCGGAGACGTTGATCTCCACCGGATCGTGCATGTACTGCTTGGTCAGCCTCTTGATCTCGTCGTCAATGGTCGCCGAGACGAAGACGGTCTGGTGAGCATGCTTCACCTGCCCGAGAATCCGGCGTATGTCGTCGCGAAAGCCGATGTCCAGCATGCGATCGACTTCGTCCAGCACCGCGAATCGAAGCGAGTCCAGCGTCAAGGCCCTTCGCTGAAGAACATCCATCACCCGTCCCGGCGTGCCGACCACGACATGCGGCTTTCGACCCAAAAGGTGAAGCTGCTCCTTCATGCTCGTCCCGCCGTACACCGGCACGCAATGGATCTCCGTGTATTTGGCGATTCTGCGAAACTCGCCCACGACCTGGGCCGCAAGTTCCCGGGTGGGAGTCAGAACCAGCAATTGCATTCGCCCTGTCGGGTCGATCATCTGCAATGTGGGCATCCCGAACGCCGCGGTCTTCCCGGTTCCGGTCTTGGCCTGCCCCAGGACGTCCTTGCCCGCCAGCACATGGGGAATGAGGGCGCTCTGAATCGGCGACGGCTCGGTGAATCCCATATCCACCAGCGCGCGGAGAATCGGCGCTTCCAGCCCCAGTTTCGCAAACGCTTCAGGTAGGTCGGGGTGCCGGTGCATTCAATCTCGTCGTGTTATGTCACGCATCAACCAGAGCTCCGAAGTAAAACGAGAAGCCGAATCACACCGAGCAATGGTTGCCGGGGCCGGAGTGTCCTCGTCTGATAATCGAGACTGATAATAAGGCCGCACCGCCCCGGTGACAAACGACTCGCAACTTCGGTCCGTAAACGCCGCCTCCCGGGGAGTTTTTTTGAGCGCCCGTCAACTGGATTCCCGCCGGCCTGCGGCCCTATCGTTGGTTAGGGGGGTCACTCATGAGGCACAAACTGTTGGACGGAACGCTCGAGACCGCGCTGTCGGGCGGCGATGCCGCGGCGGACGCGAAGCGTATCGCAAATCGTCGCTTGTTCAGGGAAATGGTCAAAGGGGAGGTCGCCGAGAACCGCCTGACGTTCTCGCGCCGCAGAGCGCTCGTGCGCTTTGCACGCCGCCTGGCCATCCTGCCCACCGAGGCAAATCTGATCATCCGCGGCGTCGAATACGAGCACGGACACGTGCCCGCCGAAGCCGTCCTCGAACTCATGCGCGGAACCAAGCGTCGCGGGCTGGCCCCCACCGACGTCGAATCCGCCCTTCGGGTCGGCTTCTACGTCCTGCTCACCCTGCTCTACTGCCTGGTGATTCGCTGGGCCGTCGGACTGCTCTTCCTGAGATAAACCGCGCCGGCTAGTCTTCGCTCTTGGCATCGCCTCGCGCGAAGATGCTCGCCACGTAGTTCAGCACGTCCGTCGCGCTCTGCTCGTTGTACCCGAAGTACTTGATCAGCCGCTGCTTCACCACGTCGATCTTCGCCTGCGTCTCGTCATCAATGACGCCGCTGACCACGTTCTTCAGCTTGATCGTATCCCGCTGATCCTCGAACAGCTTCAGCTCCAGCGCCTTCTGCAGTCGGGCATTGGTGTGGTACTCGAACTTCTTCCCGTCGAGCGACAGCGCGCCGATGTAATTCATGATTTCCTGGCGGAAATCGTCCTTACGGCTCTCGGGGATGTCGATCTTGTCTTCGATCGACCGCATGAGCCTTTCATCCGGTTCCTCGTCTTTGCCGGTGTATTTGTTGCGCACTTTCTCCCGCTGCGTGTACGCCCGGACGTTCTCGATGTAGTTCGTCGCCAGGCGCTTGATCGCGTCTTCATCCGCGGAGATCGCCCTCTGCACCTCGGCCTTGAGGATGTCTTCGTACTCCTCGCGAACCACCGAGAGAAGTTCCTTGTACTGCTTCTTCAACTCCTCGTCGGAGATAAGCGAGTGGTGCGAAAGGCCGCCCTCCAGCTCGTTCATCACCATGAACGGATTGATGCCCTTCTCCTGGATCGCCTGATCGCTCACCAGCGAGTTTGAAATCTTGTCCTGAATGTACCGTGGGCTGATACCCTGCATGCCCTCGCGCCGGGCTTCCTCGATCAGCTCCTTGACGCTGTCCTCGGTATACCCGGGGATGCTCTTGCCGTTGTAAAGCTTGAGCTTCTGCAGCCGCGTCAGTCCCGCCTTCTTGGGCTCTTCAAGCCGCGTCAAGACGGCCCACATCGCCGCCGTCTCGATCGTATGCGGAGCGATGTGCATCGCCCGGATGCGCTCCTTGTTGAAGTCCTTCTCGTAAATGCGGATTTCCTGATCGAGGATGACGTTGTACGGAATATCGATCTTGATCGTTCGGTCGCGGAAGGCCTCCATCAACTCGTTGTTCTGGAGCTTCTTGTATTCCGGCTCGTTGGTGTGCCCGACGATCACTTCGTCGATGTCGGTCTGGGCGAATTTCTTGGGCTTGATCGTGTGCTCCTGCGACGCGCCGAGCAAGTCGTAGAGAAACGCCACGTCCAGCTTGAGCACTTCGATGAACTCAATGACGCCGCGATTGGCCACATTGAGCTCGCCGTCAAAGTTAAACGCCCGCGGGTCCGAGTCCGAGCCGTATTCGGCGATCTTGCGATAGTTGATGTCACCGGTCAGCTCGGTCGAGTCCTGGTTCTTCTCGTCCTTCGGCTGAAACGTCCCGATGCCCCGACGATCCTTCTCACTGATGACCAGTCGCTTGACCACGATATGGTCCATCACCTTGCGCCAGTCGCCGTCATATTGCCTGAGGAAATCCGCGAACGTCTTGCGGCAGAAAGGATCGAGGTCGCCCGTCACGCTGATGCGCTGCTCCGGCGGCAGCGACTCGTTCAGCATGGCGATCACCTCGCGACGAGGCTCCTTCGGAATCAGCTTCAGCGGCTCCTCGTGCATCGGGCAATCGACGATGTCGTACTCGCCGTTCGCTCGCGGGATCCGCCACGCAAATGAATACATCGCGCCGTCATCCGTGCGCGTGTACTGCTCCAGCCCTTTCTTTATCAGCCGGCAGATGGTCGACTTGGCGGAGCCGACCGGACCGTGCAGCAGCAGGATGCGCCGCTCGGTGCCGTAGCCCTGCGCCGCCGACTTGAAGAAGTCCACCAGTTGGGTCAGCGATTTTTCAAGGCCGAACACGGCGTCTTCCCCGTGGCCGATCGGATCGGAAAAGAACTTGTAGCGAACGCAATCCTGGCGAAACTTCGTGAACCGCTCCGTCCCGTAGTGCAGGATCATGTCATAGACGCGCTGAAACGCATTTCGCGCCACGCGCGGATTGCGCGTCACGATGTCCAGGTAATCGTCAAACGATCCTTCCCAGTGTTCATCGCGGAAGCCCTGAGGGTCCTGGCGTTTGGAGACAAGTTCCAGGATAGAGTTCTTATTGACCATGTCTGACTCCCTGATTCTTTAAGCGCGATCGCGTGGACGTTAGCCGATTCGGCGGCGTCAACCCTTGATCGGCGAGGGCGTGGCCCATCGTTCAGATAACAAAACGTTGGCCTCTATTGAATAATATCGGACTGGTACTCCAGAGTCAACCGACGGCGACACATAAAGTCTTGCCGCGACAGGAGTAGCGGTAATTCACCCGCGCGATCGCACCCGAATTGCGGAGCGATCAATCTCCTGCCGATTGCCGGAAACTTCGGTCCCCCGCCGCGTCGCCGCAGACGTCCCGCCCGCAAAGCCGTAGAACAGCCTACGCAGAGAGACGCCCAATCAACTTTCTCCGCCTGACTCCGACGAGCCCACCCAGTATTAAGAGATACAACGCCGCCGGCGCGAAATCGACCGTGACCCCGCCGCCCCCGACAAAAGGATTCCCAACTTCCAGCAATCCATGATAGGAGGGAAGCGCGGAACGCAGTATCACAACGCCTCGCCCCACGGTGCGATTCCGTTACATTATACTCGGTTACTTTTCAGACTATCGCCGCAGTCAACGACAATCACGAAATGTTCGGCCGCCAGCCGCCCGCTATTCCAGATGTCGAACAAGGAGTCGAATCGCCAGATGACCGCACTGATCAAAGACCTCCACCAACACGTCGGCCAAACCGTCACCCTCCAGGGCTGGCTCTACAACCGCCGCGACTCCGGCAAGATCGCCTTTCTCA
>WBZR01000919.1_pt1 | contig 41836 bp, 28 predicted proteins | sample 5204231 | NCBI WGS metagenome assembly WBZR01 (sample SAMN12412403, study PRJNA552823) | activated sludge metagenome | isolation source: activated sludge from anammox sidestream of wastewater treatment plant... | place: USA: Virginia | collected 2017-08 | reverse complement strand
CAATCTGGCGCTGGCGCATTTTTATTTGAACGACTCGCGCGCGGCGGTTGAAGAGGCGCGGGCCGCCGTCAAGCTCGCGCCCGACAGTCCGCACGCGCATTACGCGCTGGCCGCCGCGCTCAGAAACGAAAAGCTCTACGACGAATCGCTCGCCGAATTCAACAAAGTCCTCGCGATTGACTCGCGCGATTCAGCGACCAACATCCAGATCGGCCAACTTCATTCGCAGAAACAGCAATACCCGCAGGCCATCGCCGCGTTCCAGCGCGCAATCGAATCGGAGCCTTTCAACGCCACCGCCGTCTACAGCCTCGCTCAGGCCCTGATCCGTTCTGGCCAACAAGCCGAAGGCCAGAAAGCCCTCCAACGTTTTCAACAATTGCGCGCTTCGGGCTACGCCACAACGCTCGGCAACGTTTACGGCGAAAAAGGCCGCTACGCCGAAGCCGTCATCAGCACGGGCGCCGAACCTGACCTGATTTCAAAAGAATCGCCGAACGTCCGCTTCGTCGAAGCCAACGCCGGCATCAACATCAAAACCAGCGCGAAACCATTGACCAGCGCGCTCGGACGCAAGATCAACAAGGCCGAATTCAACGATCCACTCAACCGAGAACTGGTCAAACGCGAACTTGTCGCGCCATTCAGTTCCAGCGTCAATCTGGGCGATTTCGACGGCGACGGGCGACTCGATCTTTTCGTGTCGGGCGTTGATGAGGCTGGCAAGCCTTTCATCAAACTGCTTCACAATGACAGCGGCAAGTTTTCAGACGTGACCGAGAAGTCGAAGCTAGCGGCCAGCAATCCGGCAAGCGGCGCGGCCTTCGGCGATTTCGACAACGACGGCAAAACGGACATCGCGATCTTCGGCTATCAAACTCTCGCGTTGTGGCGAAACAACGGCGATGGCAGTTTTGTTGATGTGACTGCGAAATCGGGCTTGCCCGCAAGCTACGCCGCATGGGCGATGACCGCCGCCTGGGTTGACGCCGATCACGACGGCGACCTCGATCTCTTCATCGGCAATTTCGCCGACCTGTCGCAGTTCCCGAACAAAGACGCCGCCGTTTTCCCGGACGATTTCGCTGGCGAAGAGAACAGGCTTTATCGCAACAACGGCAATGGCAGCTTCACCGACATCACTGCGCAAACCGGCTTGGGCGGAGGAAAGAACAAGACCACGGCGATTGTCGCGACCGATTTCAACAACCAGCGCGACATTGATTTTCTGGTGGTCAATTACGGCTCGCCCGTCCAGCTTTTCAGCAATCAGCGCGACGGGTCGTTCAAGGAAGTTGCGGCGCAAGTCGGCGCCAACTTCTCCGGCAAAGCGCTGGGCGCGGGCGTGGGCGATTTGAACAAAGATAACTTCATTGACTTCTTCCTGCCGAATCCCGATGGGAAAGACGCGCTGTTTTTGAGCGATGGGCGCGGCGGCTTTGTGAAGAAAGAGATCGCGGGCAATGAAGTCAGCCTCGCCGCGCAATTCGCGGATTACGACAACGACGGATTGCTCGATCTGATTACGAAGACGGCGCGAGGCGCGATGTTGCGACGCGGGCTTGGCGGAGATTTGGCTGAATCGGCGTCTCAAATCTCAAATTTGAGATTTGAGACATCTCGCTCCTTCGCGCTCGGCGACATCAACGATGATGGCGGGATTGACCTGATTGCCGCAGGCTCCGGCGGAAATGTCGTCGCGCTACAGAGCGAAGGTTTCGGCAAAAATTTTGTTCGATTGGCGTTGACTGGTAAGACCAGCAACAATGGCGCAATCGGCGCGAAAGCCGAACTCCGCAGCGGCAGTTTGCGACAGAAGCTGGAAATTTACGCCTCGTCGCCAGCGCCCGCTCCGGCAAACTTGATTTACGGCCTGGGCTATCGCACGACGATTGACGCATTGCAGTTGCTCTGGCCTTCGGGTGTTCTGCAATCCGAACTGAGCGTCAAGCCTTCGGCGACGAACACGTTTGAAGAACTCGACCGCAAAGGCACTTCGTGTCCGATTCTGTACGCGTGGAACGGGAGCCGTTACGAATTCGTCACCGACTTTCTGGGCGGCTCAGCCATCGGCGCGCGCGAACCGGGCGACACGTGGAGCTATCCCGACAGCGACGAATACATCCGCGTCACCGGCGATCAGTTGAAAGAGCGCGACGGCGTTTATTCGATTCGGATGAACAACCAGCTCGAGGAGGTGATCTACTTCGACGCTGTGAAACTGTTGGCCGTTGATCATCCGGCGGACGTTGAAATCTATCCGAACGAGCGGTTGATGCCCGCGCCGCCTTATCCTGAATTCAAAATCTACGCGACACGAAACGCTCATCCTCTGATCAAAGCGACTGACGACAAAGGCGCCGACATTCTGTCGTTGATCAAAGATGTTGACCGTCGCTATCCCGAAGATTTCGAGAAGCTGAAGTTCAAAGGCTACGCGCGCGAGCATGCGATCACGCTCGACCTCGGCAACGTCAAAAACGCGAAGCAAGTTTTGCTGTTGATGACCGCGTGGATTGATTACGCCGATTCAACATCGAATATGGCTGCGACGCAGGCTGGCGTCACGCTCACGCCGCCTTACGTTCAAGTCAAAAACGCGACCGGCGAGTGGCAGACGGTGATCGCGCAAATGGGTTTTCCCGCCGGATTGCCGAAGACGATGACGGTTGATTTGACTGGCAAATTCCTCTGCGCCGATTCGCAGGTGCGGATCGTGACCAGCATGCGAATTTACTGGGATCAGATTCTGGTTGATGTTTCGGGCGGAGATTTTCCGACGCGCGTGACGAAGCTCGACCCGATGCGCGCCGATCTGCGCTGGCGCGGCTTCCCGCGCGAATATTCGCCCGACGGACGCAAGCCGCTGATTTACGATTACTCCCGTGTCGAGCCGTCGGCGCCGTGGAAAGCGCATCTGGGCAATTACACGCGCTTCGGCGACGTGCGCGAATTGCTGCTCGCGCCCGACGACATGTTCGTCATCACGCGCAACGGCGACGAGATGCAGATTGATTTCGACGCGCGCCGCTTGCCCGCTTTGCCAAACGGATGGAAGCGCACGTTTCTGGTTTACGCCAACGGCTTCGGCAAAGATATGGATATAAATTCAGCTCGCCCGGAAACCATCGGCGAATTGCCGTTTCACGGAATGAAGAGCTACCCGCACGCGGCTACGGATCGTTACCCGATGACGAAGCGGCGCCGGGAATATCTGCGACGCTACAACACGCGCACGATCAGCGAGCAAACACAGGCGTTCTGGCGAGGTGTGAAGTGAAGCGGAAGAGTGAGAGAGTGGGAGAGCGGGAGAAAGAAAGCTCTGCGTTTCCTCTGCGTTTTCTCTGCGCCTTTGCGGCGCCACACGCCATTTCGATTCGCGTGTTAATTGCTTCGCTGTTTGCATTGATGCCGCTTCCTGCGTTCCACGCGCAAGCCCCATCCGGCAAATCCAAGTTCATTCAGTGTGCGCCCAGTTCGCCTGTAGTGATCAACCACTGGCAGGGCGAATACTTCAACAACCGCGACCTCAGCGGATTGCCGACGATGGTGCGCGACGACGGCGAGGGCGCGCTAGATTTTGACTGGGGATTGAAAAGCCCGGACGCCGGTTGCGGCGTCCGTCAGGATGATTTTTCGGTTCGATGGACGCGCGTCGCTCCGTTCGGCGATGGCGCTTACCGATTCACAATCGCAGCCGATGACGGCGTGCGGCTTTACATTGATGGGAAAAGGCGGCTGGATCAATGGCGCGATCAGATGGCGTCGCACACTCTCGACGCGGTGATGACGGCGGGCAATCACGAGATCACGCTGGAATATTACGAGGGCGCTGGCAGCGCAGCCGTGAAGCTCCGATGGGAGCGCCATCCGTGCTTCGCCAACGTCCCGCCCGACCACTGGCGCGGCGAATATTTCGACAACCCGAATCTGACGGGCCAGCCGAAGATGACGCGCGACGACGGCGAAGACGCGCTCGATTTTGATTTCGGATTGAAAAGCCCTGGCGAAAGCTGCCAGATACCCGCCGATGATTTCTCAGCGCGATGGACTCGCACAGCGCCGATGGCTGCCGGAACTTACCGCTTCACCGTCACAGCCGATGACGGAGCGCGCTTGTTCATTGACGGCAAGAAGCAGATTGACGAGTGGCGGAATCAAGCGCCCGCGACGTTCGTGGCCGATGTTGCATTGACTGCGGGCAATCATCGAATTGTCGTCGAGTATTACGATCACACGGGGGGCGCGGTGGCTAAAGTTGATTGGCAATTGATCGCGCGCGCGCCTGCGCTGAGGCAGCGCCCCGGCAAGTGATATTTATTCTGGCAATGCAAATGAGCCGAGCGTAAGATGAATGGCGCGTTGAAAAATCCAGGAGGCGCGAATGAGGCACGAGAATTTGCGGGAGATTCTGAACGAATTACGCGGGCGACTCATTGAACATTACGGCGACCGTCTGGTTGATGTTGTGCTCTTTGGCTCGCAAGCGCGCGGAGACGCCACGCCCGGCTCTGACATAGATGTAATGGTGGTGTTGAAAGGAGACGTTTATCCAGGCGAAGAGATCGAACGAACGGGAGATTTCGTCGCGGCGCTGTCGCTCAAATACGACGTGTTGATCTCAATCGTTTTCAGATCGGAAGAGACTTTTTGTCACTCGGAAAGCCCCTTGCTGATCAACGTTCGCAGAGAGGGGGTTCAAATATGACGAAGGTCCAGGAAGAGATGATGAAAAAAGCATACGAAAGCCTCAACGCGTCCAGACATCTTGCAGCCGGAAAATATTACGACTTCGCTATTGCGAGGGCCTACTACACAATGTTTTATGTCGCGCAGGCTTTCCTCATCGGCCAGGGGCTGACTTTTTCAAAACACTGATCGTTGCTCTCCGCCGTCGGCCAGCATTTAGTCAAGCCAGGCGTTATCCCCGCTCACCTTCATCGCAACCTGATTGCGGCTTACAACGCCAGAATCGAAGGCGATTACGAACCCGGCGGCAAATTCACTGAGCAGGACGCCGCTCTTCGAATTGCGCAAGCCGAAGAGTTCATCACGGTCGCGGAAGAAAAACTCGGCCCGCTGCCATCAGCCGCGATTGAAACTGACGCCAATTAGCCCTGAGTTGGCTGGCAATTCCTCTGGCCTTACCCAATTCACCAGCCAATCGTCAAAATCAGCGAAAGCAGCGCCATTCACCAGCAACGTGTAAAGATGTTCATCGGGAAAGTCATTGAGACGAAGCAGGCGTTGCTCGTCTTCGATCTCGGCGCGGTAGGGATTTTCGGGATCGGAATTACTCTCCCAAATGACGCTCACATCAAGGTTCTCCACGTTGGTCACGATCAGCCCTCGATTCACCACGATCATGCGGCAATCTCTGTTTCCTCAGCCGATGGCGGTGTTTCTTCAGATAATTTCTGTTGAAGCCAGAGATTGACCAGCGTCTCGACTGTCACGCCGCGCCGCTCGGCCTGCTCGTCAAGCGCGGCCAGCAACTCGGCCTCAATCGCAACCGCGCCAGAAACAGTCATCTCGACATCCGGCAGCGTTGGATCGTCATAGTCTGTAAAGTCGTGCGTGTCCCAAAACTCGCCGATCTGCTCATAGGTCTCTGCTTGTGAAATACTGCTCCGGTTATTTGCGGCCATAAGTTTTCCGTTCTTTCGCGCTCATCTCTCGCGCTGATGATAATGGCTGTGTGGTTTTCGGGTTTGTAGACGAAAAAGACCGCCAAATAACTTCCACCATAAGTTTGCCCGAAGGCGCCCGAAAGACAGACGAGCACGAAGTCTGATTGTTTGAGAGCCTTTTTGATGACCGGTTCCCACTTCATGCCGGGGACGATGTGCTCGCGGTCGAGCCAGGGCTGAAATCCGGCGTCGGCCAGATGCTGATAAAGTTGTTTGACGCCCGCTTCGTCTTCGCGAGCGTAGCTGATGAAGATGCGAACCTCGTCCATTCTTGTCGCTCAGTTTCGGGTGAAATGCTGCGTAGAGGCTGACGCGCGAGATGGGATTGTATTTGCGAGCGGCGGATTTGCAAAACGGTACGGTACAGGGAGCGGTAGCGACCTGGTTGCTTCAGAAGTGACTACTCGCGGAGGAACCAGGTCGCTACCGCTCCCTGTACCGTACCAACTGCTTGATCTCGCCGACTAGAAACAACGATCCGCAAACGCAAATCAATCCGTGTTGAGGCGTGATCCGCAACGCCTCATCCAAAGCTTCGCTGACGTTCTCAATGCGGATCACATCGCGATGCGTCGTCTCCGCAATGGCTCTCGGATCGGCGGCGCGTGGACTGGCGATTCTGGTCGCAATGACTTGTCGCACGGCGGGAAAAAGAATCCCGCTCATTTCGCTGATCGCCTTATCAGCCATCGCTCCGAAAATGATTGTGATCGGGACGGAGGAGAAATGCTCGTCCAGAAAATCCCGTAACACGCGAGCGCCGGCTTCGTTATGCGCTCCGTCCAGAAGCAACGGCGCTTGTGACGGCGACACGCGAACCATCTCCAATCGGCCCGGCCATTCAGCTTTGCTCAATCCTTCGGTGATCACTGGCGATGGAATGTCGAATCCCGCGTCCTGCAACTGCTCGGCGATGTGGATTGCGGTCAGCGCGTTTGTGATTTGATGTTTGCCGCGCAGATTCAATCGCGCGGCGTATTCGTCGCGCAGCGCACGATAACGAAAGCTGTATCGCCCGATGTCTTCGGCTCCGTTCGCGGCTTCGACATCGAATGGGCGCGAGGTTTCGATCATCGGCGCGTTCAACTCTTCGCATCGCGCGATGATCGCTTTCATCGCTTCGTCGTGTTGCGGCGCGATGACGACCGGGACGCCGGGTTTGACGATGCCCGCTTTTTCGCCAGCGATGCTCGATAACGTGTCGCCGAGATATTGCTGGTGGTCGTAGCCGACGGGCGTGATTGCGGTCACAACCGGCTCGCAGATGTTCGTCGCGTCCAGCCGCCCGCCAAGCCCGACTTCCAGAACCGCGAGATCAACCTGCTTTTCGGCGAAATAAAGAAACCCGATCATCGTCACCTGCTCGAAGAAAGTCGGCGGCGCCGGCAACACGCCTTCTGCGACCAGCCGTTCGCCAGTCGCGCGAACCTCCGTCGCCAGCCGCGCGAAATCTTCCGGCGTGATTTCTTCCTGGCCAACACGAATGCGCTCCGTGATCGAGATCAAATGTGGAGACGTGTAGAGGCCCGCGCGCAAACCGGCTGCGCGCAGGATGCTTGCGGTCATCGCCGCCGTCGAGCCTTTGCCGTTGGTTCCAGCGATGTGGATCGCGGGAAATTTCTTTTGCGGATCATCCAGGGCGCGGGCAAGCGCGTGGATGCTGTCGAGTCCAAGCTTCATCGCCAGCGCCTCATTGCCCAGGCTGTAGAGATATTTGATCGCTTCCTCAATATTCATCATTGTCACACTCTCTCGGCGTTGAAGCCGAATCCAGGAATTCGTACTCAATACGGATTTTCGGAATTGAATCGTTACGCGAATCGGACTTGCAGGCTGAGAGCCTCGCCGCTCTTTCTCGACGCTTGAATCGTCGTACAAATTCCCGTCGTCCTCTCAGCTTGCGTTTCACCGGCGATCACGCTGCCTACAAGTCTGTGTAATTCTCCGCCGGTTTTCAAAGCCTCAAGGCGCGATTCAAGAGATTCCACATCGCCGCCTGGCCTTTCTCTCCCGGTTCCCTCGTTGATGGCATGTCTCTTGCGCAGATCAATGCTGTTTCCGGCGTCAGGCGTTTGGATGCGCATACACGCCGCCGCTTATCGGCTTCGTCGCGCGCCAGCCTGCCCGCGCTCGCTTCCAATTTCTTACCAACTCACAGGAGGGAACCATGCGTTTGTCGCACGAACACATACTTCGCAGAAACACCGGCAGTTTCGCCATCGCGGCGCTGCTGATCTTTGCGCTCGCCCACGCGACCGCGCTGGCCCAGACCGGCGCAGCCGTCGTGCGCGGGACGGTGGCCGATCAACAGGGCAAGGCCATCTCCGGCGCGACCGTCACGTTGACCAGCGCCGAGAAGAGCCTGAGCCGCACACAGGTCACAAACGAAGAAGGCATTTACGTTTTCACTTCGCTCGCGCCCGGCAGTTACCGCATCGAGATCGAAGCCGCCGGCTTCAAGAAGACTTCGGTCAGCAACGTCACCGCGCAAGTTGACACCCAACGCAGCGTTGACATTCAGTTGGAAGTCGGCGCCGTGACCGAAGTGGCGAACATCACCGCCGCCGCCGAAGCGCCGATCAACACTACCGACGCCACGCTCGGCAACAACTTTGAATCGCGCCGGATCGAGAATCTGCCACTCAACGCGCGCAACATCGTCGGGCTGCTCTCGCTGCAACCCGGCGTGACGCGGCTGGGCGAGGTCAATGGCGGACGGCGCGATCAGGCCAACATCACGCTCGACGGCGTTGACGCCAACGAGCAGCAGACCGGTCTGGACGTGGTCGCCGCATCGGTCAACGCCAACGAGAACGACGCCAACAAGGTGCGCGAGGCCTTCGCGAGCGTCTTGCGCATTAACCCCGACGCCGTGCAGGAATTCCGCGTCATCACTTCAGGCGTCGGCGCCGGCCAGGGACGCTCTTCCGGCGCGCAGGTTTCGCTGGTCATCAAATCGGGAACGAATCAGTTCCACGGCTCGCTTTACGAATTTCACCGCAACACGATCACCACGGCCAACGACTGGTTCAACAACGCCAACGGCCGCTATGTGGCCACCGACGGCCCCGTGCTGCGCGGTCAGGCCAAAGTCGGCGACGAGCGGAACCCGCGTCCAAAGCTGATCCGCAACATCTTCGGCGGCTCGATTGGCGGCCCCGTTGTCAAAGACCGCGCGTTTTTCTTCTACAGCTTCGAGGGGCGGCGCGACGCGGCTGAGCAATCAATCCTGCAAACGGTTCCGACCGAGACGCTGCGCCAGGGCACGGTGCGTTATCTGAACACATCGGGCAATGTCGTCACGCTGACTCCGGCTGACATCTTGCGGCTTTATCCTGCCACGGGCGGCGTCAATCAAGCCGGTCTGGCCATCCTGCAAGGCGCGCCGCTGCCGAACACGACCGAAGTCGGCGATGGGCTGAACATCTCCGGCTATCGTTTCAACGCGCCGATCTCTACAAAGCTTGGCGCGCATATCGCCCGCTTCGATTTCAAACTCTCGGACAAGCATTCGTTCTTCGCGCGCGGCAATTACCAGAACGACCTCTTCGGAACGGCGCCGCAGTTCCCGACCACGCCGTCGCCCGATCTGTGGGTACACCCGAAAGGCTTCGTCGCCGGGCACGATTGGACGATCAGCTCCAACCTGGTCAACAACGCGCGCGCCGGTTTGACGCGGCAGAACTTCTCGCAGCAGGGCGATTCAAGCGCCAATCTGGTCAACTTCCGTTTCGTTTATCAACCGTTCATCTACCAGCGCGCGCTCAACCGCGCCACGCCGGTCTGGAACTTCACCGACGACCTTTCGTGGGTGAAGAACACGCACACCGCGCAATTCGGCGCGAACATTCGCCTGGTGCGCAACCACCGCGAGTCGTTCGCCAACTCCTACGACACGGCGGTCATCAACCCGTCGGCCTTCATTACCTCAGGCTCGACGCTCAACGCGCCGCTGACCGATCTGGCGCAAGGCGCCTTGCTTAACACGCGCGCCGCCGTAGCCGCAGTGTTGGGCCGCGTGTCGCAATACACAGCCAACGTCCTGTTCGACGCCGATGGCAAGCCGTTGCCGGCGGGCGCTGGTTCGCTGCGCTCGCTGGCGACCGAAGAGTACGAGTTTTACGGGCAGGATGTCTGGAAGATCAAACCGAATCTGACGCTGGTTTACGGCCTGCGTTGGAGCACAGCCACGCCAGTTTATGAGCAGAACGGATTCCAGATTTCGCCGACCGTCAGTTTGGGCGAATTCTTCGAGCGGCGCGTCGCGGGCGCGAAGGCGGGGCAGCCGGTGCGCGATCTGATCACGCTCGACCGTTCGGGCAAGGCCAACGGCCGTCCCGGCTATTACGATCAGGACTGGAACAATTTCGGGCCGAACGTTTCGGTCGCGTGGTCGCCTGATTTCGGCGACAACTGGTTCGGTCGCTTGATCGGGCGCGAGAACAAATCGGTCATTCGCGGAGGATTCCGCATGCTCTACGACCGCGTTGGCAGCGCGCTCGCTGTCAATTTCGATCTCAACAGCCTGCTCGGCTTCAACGCCGGCGCAACCGCCGCTTTCAATTTGTGCAACCAGACCGACAAACTCTGCCCGCGTTTGACGGGATTGACGCCGGACGTGCGCGGCTATCCGAACATCACCGTGCCCGCCTCGCTCAACTTCCCGCTCACGCATCCGACGGCGGGCGGGCGCGGGCGTCTGGACACGACCATTGACGGCGCGTTGACCACGCCACGGCAATACACCTGGAATTTCTCGTACGGACGCGAACTGCCGCACGGCTTCGCGTTCGAGGCGAGCTACATCGGGCGCGCGGGCCGCGACCTGCTCAACGTGCGCGACATCATGCACCTGAACAATCTGGTGGATACGAAGTCGGGCGTTGATTGGTACACCGCCGCCGGGATGCTGGCCGACATGCGCGAGAAGGACACGCCGATCTCCAGCGTTCAACCGATTCCGTATTTTCAAAATCTCTTCCCCGGTCTGGCGGGCGGCGGGCTGTCGGCGACGCAGGCCGTCTATCAACTCGTGGCGCGCGTCAATGGCGGCGAGAATATTACCGACTGGACGGCGATTCAGGACATCTTGAACGATGAATCCATCCTGGGGCCGGGCGCTTTCTATCATCCGCAATACGCGGCGCTCTCGACCTGGTCTTCCATCGGCTCGTCCGATTACCACGGCGCGACCGTCACGTTGCGCCACCGCTTCAAGAACGACCTGGCTTTCGATCTGAACTACACCTTCTCCAAATCGTTCGACGACGGCTCGGCGCTCGAAGCGCAAAATCCGTCGTCGAACTTCATCCGCAATCCGCTCGACTTGAGAGCGGCGCGCGCCGTGTCGAATTTCGACGTGCGCCATAACTTCAACGCCAACTGGCTGGCCGCGCTTCCGTTCGGGCGCGACAAATGGCTGTTCGGCAAATCCAACCGCGCGCTCGACGCGATCATCGGCGGGTGGCAGTTGACGGGCGTCGTGCGGCTGCACAGCGGCTTGCCAATCGCCAACGGCCAGGGCGGCCCCTTCGAGTCAGGCACGTGGGCGACCAATTGGCAGTTGGGGAGCAACCTCGTGCGGTTGCGCGACGTGAAGTCGGACAACGTGGCCAACGTCGCCGACCCGACGGGACGCAATCAGGGACTGCGTCCGAACATCTTCGCCGATCCGACGGCGGCCTACCGTTCGTTCCGCAGCCCGCGCGCGGGCGAAGTGGGCGACCGCAACATCCTGCGCCTGCCGCGTTATTTCGTGATGGACGCCGGATTGAGCAAAACCTTCAAGATGCCTTACGCCGAGTCGCACGCGTTGCAATTCCGCTGGGAGGTCTTCAACGTCACGAACACACAACCCTTCGGCGTGATCTTCTCGATGGGCGCCGCCCAGGACCCGTATCTCGGCTCGCCGGGCGCTGACTTCGGGCGATACTTCGATTCGCAGAAGCCCGTCGGCGAAACTCGGCCGGGGCGCGTGATGCAGTTCGCGCTGCGTTACGTGTTCTAACGGGGCCGCGATTCAAACAGGCCAAAACGAGAGAGGCGTATCGGATCATCCGATACGCCTCTTTTCATCGTCTCACTGATATTTCAAGCTGGCGTGTCACACGACGGCTTGTGCGCCGCGCTTCATCCGTTCGCGTTCGAGCGAATATTGCTCCGTCTCTTCCCGGGTCCAAACATGCCCGTCCTCTTTATCAACCGATACAATCACAGCGCCGGGAACGTACCCTTGTTCAATCAGATCTTCCGAGCCTGCGGCAAAAGTCCACACCCTATCATTCTCGCGCAGGAACCCTACCTCACCGAATGTGTATTTGGACAGTCTATCCGACTCGCTGATCACACGAGCGATCTCGTGGCGAGCGACCTCAAGAGCCTCATCAATTGTTATTTGTAATGCCATACGCTCATTTTAGCACAATGACTGCGCAGCCAACATCACTGTTTCTGCGATACCAAGCCGAAGCAAACTCTTGTAATCCTACTGTGTAAGCTGAGCCTACGCCCAATGGCAATGGATCGCGCAGGGCGACGACTTCATCTGTAATTTCCTCGACCAATATGACATGCGCGCTTTCCGGGGAAATGGTTCTGAGAACAACCACCGCTGCGCCTGATTGCACGGAGCCGCGAAGTCCGCTCAGCGTCAGATCGGCGCGGAAAGCATATGGTCTGACGACTCCGATCTCTTGTAAGACGGCAGGGATTCGGGCAACGACCGAGCCTTCGTCGGTTGTTTCCAGCGCATCACGCAGAAAGCTTTCTGAAAAGCGATGGTCACTCTCCAGATGGGGCAAGTTGTCCAGCAGCAACATGCGCATACAAGCCGGCACACATGAATCATCCGTCGCCTGCCCGAGCAGCGCTCCCCGCGGCTGGTAAGGCCGAGTGTTGAACGCCGCAAAAAATCCTTCGCCCCTGGCTTTTATCAATCCCATCTCGCCCATCTCGTTTGCTTGATCAAACTGTTCAATCGAACTTATAAGCCCGTTTCGCCAGCCCGTAAGCCACGTCGTGAATCATCTCTTCAGCGTCGTCCATATCAACAATGCCTCGCACGACCAACCCGGCGATCCAGTTCGCGTCAACGCGCCGCGCCAGATCGTGCCGCGCCGGAATTGACGGGAACGCGCGCGTGTCGTCGTTGAATCCGGCGGTGTTGTACAAACCGGCGGTCTCCATCGCCTGATCGCGGAATCGGCGCATCCCGTTCAAGCTGTCGTTGAACCACCAGGGCGGGCCGAGTTTGACAGCCGGGTAATGCCCGGCGATCGGCGCAAGCTCGCGCGAATAAGTCGTCTCGTCGAGCGTGAACAGGATCAGCGTCAATCGCGCGTCGTTGCCGAATCGGTCGAGCAGCGGTTTCAAACTCCGCGTGTAGTCAACCGGCACGGGAATGTCGCAGCCTTTGTCGAAGCCGAACCGCTCGAAGACCGTCGGATTGTGGTTGCGGTATGAGCCGGGATGGAACTGCATAACCAGGCCGTCTTCAACGCTCATCCGCGCCATCTGCATCAGCATGTGGCCGGTGAAGATTTCCGTATCGTGGCCTTTGGTCTCGCCTTTCAACGCGCGCTGGAAGATCGCTTCGGCGTCTTCAGCGGAGAGTTCACAGGTCAGCGGCGTGAGCGCGGCGTGATCGGTCGCGGTCGCTCCCATTGACTTGAAAAACGCGCGGCGGTTCTCCAACGCTTCAATCAAACGTTTGCAGCTTGTGATCTCGAAACCGCAGACTTCGCCGAGCGCCTCGATGTTCTCCCGCCAATCGGGCCGATCAATGTTGACCACGCCGTCTGGCCGGAACGTCGGAACGACTCGCCCCTTCCATCCCGATTCTCTGATCGCTTTGTGATGAACCAACGGATCGTGCGCGGCGTCGGTAGTCGCCAGAACTTCGATGTTGAACCGCTCGAACATCTGTCGCGGGCGGAATTCCGGCTTAGCCAGACAATCGGCGATCTGGTCGTAAATCGCCTGGGCCGATTCGCCATTGAGTTTTTCGCTCACGCCGAACACGTCGTGAAGCTCTTGCGCGAGCCACCCGCCCGTAGGTGTTCCGCGAAACAGGAAAAAGTTTTCGGCGAATATCTGCCAGATTTTCCGGTGATCGCTTTCGACCGCGCCGCCATCAACGCGCGGGACGCCCAGGCTCTCCAACGGAATGCCCTGCGAATAAAGCATCCGAAAAATGTAGTGATCGGGAATGAGCAACAGGTCGGCTGGCGAGCCGAAGTCGTAATCGGGATCGGCGAACATTCGCGGGTCAACGTGGCCGTGCGGACATACGAGCGGTTTGCCAGCGACCTGTTTGTAGAGACCCAGCGCGATCTCTTTATGCTTCGGATCGGGATCGAAGTAACGATCTTCGGACAGCATGATTTTTTCTGACACTTTGCGCTCCTTGAAAAAGAAAATAGACAGGATTGATACCGATTCGGCGGATGATTTTCCATCCCGTAAATCTTGTCAATCCTTCCTACATTTCATCGAGCGCGGCATGCAGCTTTTTAGGCGCGATCAGCAACCAGGATTGGCGGAGGTGGGAAGCGAGTTCATCATCATCAACGCGATCCAGAATAATCCCCACCCAGCCGCGCACGCCGACATAAGGCGGTTTGAAAAACTTCTCCGGATCGGCTTCGATCAATGCCGTTTGCACGCCGGGCGGGGCCGGGAGCCAAACGGCGATCCGCCCGTCGTTGTGGTGGTTGTTGGCGAACATCACAAAAACCTTCTTGCGCACGAAGAAAGTCGGTTCGCCGTGAGAAATCTTCTCCGTCGCTTCGGGCAGCGACAGACAAAAACGCCTGACTCGTTCGAGATGATTTATGCTCATAAGGCTCCTCCGAAAAGCCGAGAGATTGTCTTTGCGGCGGAGGCCAAAGGCAAGTCGCGCAAAAAAGTGAGGAGGCCGGTTACAGCCTCCCTCTTATTTTTTATCCTCGATTTGAGATTTGAGATTACAGCGCTTCGGCGCCGCTGACGACTTCGATGATCTCGCGCGTGATCTTGGCCTGGCGCACGCGGTTCATCACCAGCGTCAATTTGTCTATCACCTCGCCGGCGTTCTTCGAGGCCGAATCCATGGCGGTCATTCTTGAACCGAGTTCCGACGCCACCGATTCGAGCAGCGCGTGGTAGACCTGGTTCTCGACCAGTTTCGGCAACAATTCGCTGAAAATCTCGCTCGCCGGCTGTTCGTAAATGTAATCCACCAATGTTTCGGGTTGGGCGTTTCCGGTTTCTTCGATGTGTCCGACGGGCAACAATTGCTCCACGACCGGACGCTGCGAAAGGGCCGATTTGAATTCGTTGTAAAGCAGGTAGACGCGGTCAATCCGGTTCCCTTCCGATTTGAAATCCTCGATCAACCCGCGAGCGATCATCGCGGCGTCAGAAGCGTTGACTCTGCCAGTGCCGGTAATGCCGACGTGTTCGCGGCGAATTTTGACAGGACGGCGGCGGAAGAAGTCGTAGCCTTTGCGCCCAATCAGGACAAGTTCGACATCGCTACCGGTGTTGGTCTTCAGAAATTCCTGCGCGGCTTTGATGAGGTTGGTGTTGAAGCCGCCGCACAAACCTTTGTCGGCGGTCACCAGCGCGAGGATCACGTGTTCGCGGCGATTTTCGCCTTCGCCCAAATTCTGTTGATGACCGGTGAGCAGCGGGTCTTTGTATTCAGGCGCGCGGCGCGCGGCGTCGCCCAGAATCTGCATCATCTTTTGAGTGTATGGGCGAGCGGCGGTCACACGCTCCTGCGCGCGACGCAACCTGGCGGCGGCGACCATCTTCATCGCCTTCGTGATCTGCCGCATGTTTTTGACGGCGCGAACCCGCCGCCTGAGGTCTTGTAAGTTGGGCATAGTAGGAGTAGGGAGTAGGGAGTGGGGAGTAGGGAGTGGAGAGTGGGAGTAAACCCGATTCCCCACTCCCTACTCCCCACTCCCCTCCAGTTTAAGCTCCCGCGCCTTTGGCCTGCGCGGTGTAGCGCTGCTTGAATTCGTCGAGCGCGGATTTGAGTTGCGCCTTCAAACTGTCGTCAATCGTCTTCTTCTCGCGGATTGCGGCGAGCGCCGATCCCTGGTTTTCAAGGAATTTCAACAACTCGGACTCGAAGTGACGGACGCTCTCGACCGGGATGTCATCAACGTAACCGTTCGACGCGGCCCAGATCACCGCGACCTGTTTATCAACGTCCATCGGCGCGTACTGCGGCTGCTTCAGGATTTCGGTCAGGCGCTGACCGCGAGCCAACTGGCGCTGCGTCGCGGCGTCAAGGTCGGAGCCGAACTGAGCGAAGGCCGCGAGTTCGCGGAACTGCGCCATCTCCAGTCGCAACGTTCCGGCGACCTGCTTCATCGCTTTGATCTGCGCGTTGCCCCCCACGCGGCTCACTGAGTTGCCGGTGTTGATCGCGGGACGGATGCCCGCGTTGAACAAGTCGGATTCGAGGAAGATCTGTCCGTCGGTGATCGAAATCACGTTCGTCGGAATATAAGCCGAAATGTCGCCCGCCTGCGTCTCGATCACGGGCAGCGCTGTCAAACTGCCGCCGCCGCGCGCGTCGCTGTATTTCGCGGCGCGTTCGAGCAAACGCGAATGCAGGTAAAACACATCGCCCGGATAAGCTTCGCGTCCCGGCGGACGGCGCAACAGCAGCGAGATTTCGCGGTACGCGGCGGCGTGCTTCGACAGATCGTCGTAAATGAGCAGCACGGCCTTGCCACGATCCATGAAGTATTCGCCGATGGCGCAGCCGGCGTAAGGCGCCAGGTATTGCATCGCCGCCGGTTCCGAAGCCGAAGCCGCGACGATGATCGTGTAAGCCATCGCGTCGTATTGTTCCAGCGTCGCCTGCACCTGCGCGACGGTCGAAGCCTTCTGGCCGATGGCGACGTAAACGCAGATGACGTCTTTGCCCTTCTGGTTGATGATAGTGTCGAGCGCGACAGCGGTCTTGCCCGTCTGGCGGTCGCCGATGATCAATTCGCGCTGGCCGCGTCCGATGGGAATCATCGCGTCAATCGCCTTGAGTCCCGTCTGCAAAGGTTCTTTCACCGGCTGGCGGTCAACGATGCCGGGCGCGATGCGCTCAATCGGCTGGTAATCTTTGGTGATGATCGGGCCTTTGCCGTCGGAAGGCTGACCCAGCGCGTTGACCACGCGGCCGATCATCGCGTCGCCCGCCGGCACTTCGATGATTCGCTTGGTGCGTTTGACGATGTCGCCTTCCTTGATCGCCTGAAAATCGCCGAGCAACACCGCGCCGACCTTGTCTTCTTCGAGGTTGAGCGCGAGTCCGGACGCGCCCTTCTCGAATTCGAGCAACTCGCCGGCCATCACTTTTTCGAGGCCGTGAATTTCGGCGATGCCGTCGCCCACTTTGATCACCGTGCCGACTTCAGCGACTGTCACGCCGGTGTCGAAATTTTCAATCTGCTGCCGAATTATTTTGCTGATCTCGTCCGCTCTGATTTCGTTTGCCATATTCTCTCCAGGTGTCAGGTGTGAGGTTTCAGGTGTGAGGTGTGAGGGTTCAGGTTGTCCGTCAGACTCACACCTGAAATCTCACACCTGCATCAATCTCTGTTTCATCTGCGCCAGTTGATTTTTGATCGAGCCGTCGTAAACCAGACTGCCGATGCGCATGACCACGCCGCCGATGATCGCGGGGTCGGTTCGGAATTGCAGCCGCACGTCTTTGCCGGTCGCGGCCTTCAACTGGCTTTGCAATGCCGTTTTTTCCTGCTCGCTGATTTCGCGCGCGGTCGTGACATCCGCCGACACGACGCCCGCGCGCGCATCGAGTTCGCGCGAGAGCGCGCGCAGCATCTGACCCAAATCCTGCAAACGCGAATTATTCAGCAGAAGCTGCAGGAAATTCGCAGTCGTCTGACGCGGGCTGAATCGCGCCAGCAACTCGCCGAGCACGGCGCGCTTGCGTTCTACGGCGATCACAGGGCTGGCGAACACATCGCGCAATTGCGAGTGCCCGTCCATCATCCGCGCAAAGCTGTCCAGTTCCGTCACGACTTCGTTCGTTTCGCGGCGCTCAATGATTACGTCAGCCAGCGCGCGCGCATAACGATTGGCGATTGTGGTTACGCTCATAAATTGGTGGTTGGTGGCCGGCGTCTGGCGCCTGGTTGAAAGTTTTTCCAACCACCAGGCGCCAACTGCCTCTATTTCACTTTGCTCATTTCACTGCCGGCGCGCTCGACCAGTTTGGCGTCATCGGCGGGAGTCATCTCGCGGCGGATCATCTGCTCCGCCAGATCAACGGCTTTGGTCGCGGCGAATTCACGCAGGTCAGCCATCGCCACCTGCTTTGCCGATTCGATCTCGCGCCCGGCCATTTCACGAATCTTCTCAATGTCCTTCTTCGTTTCCGATTCCATTCGCGCGCGTTCAGCGGCGGCTTCGCGTTCGGATTGCGCTTTGATCTCCGCCAATTCCGCATCCAGGCGGTTGAGTCTCGTGTCGAGTTCAGCCATCTTCGCCGCAGCAGCCTGTTTTTCGCGCGCAGCCCGGTCGAGCATTTCACGCACGCTGGCCAGCCGGGCGCTGAAAAACTCGCGCGTCGGGCGGCGCAGCAACAAATACAAAACTACAATGAAGATGGTCAGGTTGACGGCTTTCGGAATCCCAGGATGAATCAGAAACATCGCTGGAACGAAGAACGCGATTGAACGAAGTTGATGTGATCCGGTCATGGCCTTTCACTTCCCTCCCGCGCTGACCGGGCGATGCAGAATTTGAGAAGAGATGGTCGCGGCCATCGCCCGCGCTTCGTTTTCAAGATTCTGCCTGGCGCCCGTCGCCTGCTTTGCCATCTCCTGTTTTGCAGCTTCGATCTGCGCGGACACATCGGCTTTCGTCTCAGCGATCATTCGCTGGCGACCGAGCGTCGCCTCTCGACGATCGGCTTCCAACCGCTGGTACGCCTCGCCGCGAGCCTCGCGCAACTGTGATTCGTAACGCTTCAGCCGTTCTTCATATTCGGCCAGCATCTGGCGCGCTTCGCCAATCCGGCCCGCGCCTAAACGATCCCGCTCCTCCAAAACCTGATTGATAGGTTTGTAAAGAGTGTGATTGAGTATGAAGATCAGCAAAAGGATGGAGATGAAAACAAATAGAAACGACCCGTCAATGCTCAGCACGCTTTCAGCAAGGGCTAACGCTAAGATTGGGACTGTCAAGGCCACAGGCTCCTCGCTCCTCTCTTCCAAAGAGTTCAAAAGTCGCTACACAGTCAGCTACGGTGATAAAAACCGCTTGTTAGTTAAGCTGAGATAATTAGCACATGATTTCACAAGGTGTCAATCTGGAAGCCTGCAAACAGCTTTTTTGGGTAAATGGTTTGATTTATCAAGTCCTCTGCGCCGAAGAGTCAAAGCTGGCGCGAGGCGTTTGGGTCGAGACGATGGCTAAATCAGACCACGCAACATTGGTACAGAGAGACCAACCGCAGAGGGTCGCAGAGGAACGCAGAGAACGATCCAGACAGGTCTTTCCCCTGCGTACCTCTGCGCACTCTGCGGTGGGTTGTACCAATCTTTGCTGTTCCGATTTAGCCTCGACCCAAACGCTTCGAGCCATGACCGGGTTTGGGACTTACCCGGTCAATAACTACTGGCTGATCCTCTCACTTATCAATCTTGCGCACCCAGTGCACGCGCTCCATTCATTTAACGCTGATGCGAACTGTGTTTGTCGTTTGTCCGTCCACCGTCAAAACAACGTCCACTTCGCCGCGCCCGATGAGGCTGCGCGGCAACAGAATGTTCGCCTGGTCGAGTCCGACGAAGTTCGATTGCGCCCCGGCGAAAGTTACCTGCGACGGCGTGCCGCCGATGGTCGAGGTTGCGGCGGCGAGCGAACTGCGGAATCTGAAGCCCGTGCCGAAAGCTACCAGGAAAACCTGATCGGTGGCCGGGCCGAGGTCAATCGGAATTGAGACGGTCTGGTTTTGCGCGTCGAACCGCAGGATGGGTTCGAATGTTTGCGCGCCCGCTCTGACTCTCAACGCGACAGCGGACGCCAGACCGCGCCCGCTGGCGTTCGCTGTGAACAGGCCGGGCGCGACGCTGGTGATGTTGACGCTGCCTGTCGAGACCGCGCCATTCGTGTTCGTGAACGCTATCATCCCGGCGCCCGGCGCTGTGCCTGGAGGTAGTTGAAAGTTGATCTGGTTGGGCGAAACGAAGAAGAGCGGCGCTGGGCGCGACGTTCCGCTCGAATCAATGACTTTGACCGAAGCCCCGGCCAGCGTGGTGGGCGGCGATTGATTGGCGGGAGCGGTTTGCGTTGACGTTGAAAAGTTCTGTCCGAACGCCGCCGCGATTGATTCGGGCGCGAGTTGCGGGCCGCGATAGTTGGCTGCTGAAACCGCCGTCGCCGCCGCAGGCGATGCGATGCGGTGAAGCGAGCCTCCCAGGCCGGCGACGTAAATCTCTCCGGCTTCATCTTCGCCGAACGACGAGATCAGAAGGTTGGTGTCGAGCAGCGCGCTCATCGCTCCGCCATTCCACAAAAATATCTCGCCGCTGCAATAATCGCCGAAGACGTAACCGCCAACGGGGAGCGAGCCGCGCGTCCCGCGATAAACGTAGCCGCCCGTCACCGAGCAACGCTTGTTCATCGAATGATCGTATTCGACCAGCGGCGCCGCGTAATTTCCGGTCACGCACGGATCGGGGCCGTTGTTGGTGCAACGCGTGCCTTCGAAAATCCTCCATCCGAAATTGCCGCCGAGCGTGACGATGTCAATCTCTTCGATCACGCCCTGCCCCACATCGCCCGCGTAAAGCTGTCCCGTCGCGCGGTCGAACGCGCATCGCCAGGGATTGCGAAGTCCCATCGCGTAGATTTCATCGCGCCCAGGCGTTGGGCCGAAGAACGGATTGGTCGAGGGCGAAGCGTACGGCGCGGTTCCGTTCGCGTTCACGTCAATTCGCAGCATCTTGCCCAGCAGTTCATCCTTGTTCTGCGCGCGATTGCCCGGATCGTTCGCGCTGCCGCCGTCACCCAGCGCGATGTAGAGAAAGCCATCGGGGCCGAAATCAATCCATCCGCCGTTGTGATTGGAGAACGGCTGCGCGATGGTGATGATGGGTTTCTCGTTGATGTCGGCGACGTTCGGATCGCCCGCCGAAACATTGAATTCAGACACGACCGTCGCGCCATCTCCCTGCCGCGTGTAGTTGACGAAGAAGCGGCGGTTAGTCGCGTACTGAGGATGAAAAGCCAGACCGAGCAATCCGCGCTCGCCTCCGCCGGAAATTTTCGCGGAGAGATTGAGGAATGGGGTTGATAGCGGGGCCGCCGCTCCCGGCGGCAGAATTTTGATCCGGCCTGTCTGCTCGACAATGAAGAGCCGGTTGCTGCCGTCGCGCGCGTTGGTCACATAAACCGGGCTGTCCAACCCGCTCAGCACTGGAATGAGTTGAATCGCGGTTTGCGCCGAAGCCGTGTCGTTCAACCCAAGACGGCCAGCCGAAAAAATGGCGGCCACAAGCATCAAGGCATACAAATATCTGAACCTGTTCATTGCTTTCTCCTTCTTTCCCACGTAACCCAGTTTAATGAAGTTCAAGGGGCGCTGTTTCGGCTGTGGAGAGCAAGGGGGAGAATGGAGCGATGAGACTGCGCGTCGCGTCTACAAAATTTCTCGCGCGTCGCCTGCGCGGCGAGTCACGCGCTGGCGGTCTAGGTATTCCAGCAGCGGGATCGCGTACTTGCGCGAAATGCCCGTTAAATCCTTGAACGCGCCGACATCCAGTTTCGCGCCGTGTTCGGCTTTGAATTTTTGCAACGTCTGGCGCAATCCGTCGAGCGCGCTACGGTGAAAGATCAATTCGGCGACGCGAACCAGTTCGCCGCTGTTGATCAGCATCTGCGCGAAGCGTTGCGCGCGAGCGGCGTCAATGCCGAATTGCGGCCCGGCCTTGGCGATGGCCTCCTCCAGCGACATCGGCTGCAAACCGGCTGTGGCGAAGAGCGCCGCCATATGGTCTTTCGCGGCCTGCTCTTCCGCCGAGAGCGCGATGCGATGCGACGCGAGCCGCAGCAAATCTTTTTCGGCGGCGACTTCGTTGCGTTCGACCAGTTGCGTGACGACGGCGCGGAAAATTTCCGGCGGCAGATGCGCGAAGATTTTTTCCCGAATTTCTTCGCGTCCCATCCCGGATTCGAGCGGTGATTTCTGATGAAACTCCTTGAGCAGCGCCCGCACGCGCTTCGCCAGTTCCTCAAACGCCGAACGTTCGACCAGCAGCAGCGGATTGCTGGAAGCGGCGATGGCGCGCCGGGTCCTCGTCATCGCATCAGCGGCGCGTTTGATCGCTTCGTCGGGAGAGCCGCTGCGCGCGGCGATCTCGGCGTGGCTCATTCCGTGTTCGCCCGCCATCTCGACCAGCAGCGCAATCCGCTCTGCGTCATTTGCGGCCAGATGGGCCGCCGCCAGTTTTTCGAGTTGAGACGCCGCCTGCGCGGCTTCGCGCAAGCGATGCTTTTGCGGCAAAGCGTCAACGACCGTTCCGCCGCCGATGGTGACCGCAGGCGAATAGCTGCGGATGATGAAATGATCGCCGGGCAGAGCCAGCGTCTGCGACTCCAACCGCAGTTGCGCGAAACACTCCGCGCCCGCCGCCAGTTCCGATTGCCCGAGCAGCACGACCCGCGCCAGAACTTCAGCCGTGCCGATGTGCAGCCGCACACGGGAGCGCGTGCGCAAACTTCGCGGCGCTGATTTGAGCAGTTGCAACCGCACGTCCAGCATCGAACTCGCCCGCAGCCGTCCGGCTGGCGCGAGCGTTTGTCCGCGCTCGACTTCGTCAAGATCAATCCCCTGCAAATTGACCGCCGTGCGTTCGCCCGCGAAGGCTTCAGTCGTTGATTTTCCGTGAACCTGCAAACCGCGAGCGCGCGAACGGCGGCCAGCCGAAGGCAGAACTTCAAGCTCATCGCCCGCGCGAATCCGCCCGGCGATCAAAGTCCCGGTGACGACCGTCCCGAAGCCTTTGATCGTGAAGACGCGGTCAATGGGCAATCGCGCAACCGCCGCGTCGTCGCGCTCCTGAACTTTGGACGCGAGCATCGCCAGCGTCTTTTTCAATTCGTCAACGCCCGCGCCGCTGCGCGAGCTGACGCGCAACACTGGCGCGCCTTCCAGAAACGATCCGGCGACGAACTCGGCGACTTCAGATTCGACCAACTGCAAAAACTCTTCGTCAACCAGATCGGCTTTTGTGATCACGACCAGGCCGGATTTGACTTCGAGCAATCGGCAGATGTCGAAATGCTCGCGCGTCTGCGGCATGACGCTTTCGTCGGCGGCTACCACCAGCATCACCAGATCAATGCCGTGCGCTCCGGCCAGCATGTTTTTGACAAAGCGTTCGTGGCCCGGCACGTCAACGAAACCGAAATGCGTGTCGCCGACGGTCAGATCGGCGAAGCCAATGTCAATCGTGATCCCGCGCTCCTTCTCTTCCTTCAGACGGTCGGCGTCAACGCCGGTCAGAGCTTTGACCAGCGAAGTTTTGCCATGATCAATGTGGCCGGCAGTGCCGACGATGACTCGCTTCATTGAGATTCGAAGATTCAACCGCCGGTTAAGCAGGAGAAACAGCCAACAACGCCCGTTCCACTTTTACCGGCAACACTACAGGATGGAATCGCTCCGCGGAAAAAGCGTAATCTTCCCCGCTCTCATCCACAACGCGGATAAGCCCGTGCAATTCCGCCTCTCGATCAGGGATAATGCGGTAAAGCTTCCCGATCTCAAGCGAGGCATGATAACCATCGTTGTCGAGGCAAATCGCAAAATGAATATCTTGAGGCTTCTCTTTCATAGTCAATCCAGAAACGGCAGCTTCAACTTGAACTCCTTTTTACCTATACCATGCGCTTCATACCAGTGAATTTCCGCAAGGCGAATGGCGCCATCTGGCAATCGAACTCTGGCAACACCTCTCAGTTTTCGCCATCTCCCCGCGCCATACTTCCTTCTCAGTCGGGCTCGATCACGAACACCCACGCCGGCTGCGATAGCCTCGATATTGGTTATGGAGCCGACAATTTCAAAATCCATCGCGTCGCAACTTTAAGCTTTGGACTCGAAGCTCCGCAAGCTTCGCCTGTCAAACTGAGCCTGTCCAGCCGAACTGTCAAATGCTATTTGACCATCGCATCCGCTTTGTAAAAGAATAGGGCGCACCCCAAAATCGCTTTCATTACTCTTTCATAATTGGTCGTCCTGGTTAGTCCCGATCATGAAATCAACTGTAGCGTCAGAGGCTCCGCCAAATCCGCGTCCGCGCAGACTCAAATACCTCTTCATCGCAATTGCGGGAGTCGCTTTGCTCATCGGTGTCATCGCGCTCGCCATTCTGATCTACATCCGATCCGAGAAATTCAACCGCTACGTCGCCGGAGAGATCAAAGCCAAGCTCAGCGAATACGGCTTGCGAGCGGAAATCGGAAGCTTCGGCGTCAGTTGGGAAACGCAAACGGCGCGGCTCCGCGATCTGAAAATTTACAACGCGCAAACCGGGCAGATCGTGGCTACGATCAACCGCGCCGACACGCGCGTCGAAGTCCGCGCCCCTTACGCTTTGAAGTTGAGCCGCGAAATCGCTGTTAAAAGCGTCGAGGTCGAAGGTGTTGATCTTTACTACGAGATTGACCGGCAGGGCCACACGAATCTGGACGGCGTGCATTACGCTCCGCCGAAATCGAAGGCGATCACTTTCGACACAACTCAACTGCTTGCGACGCTCGCCGGAGGCGCGATTCACTTCAAAGACCTTTCGCGCCGGATCGAAGCGGACGTTCAGGATTTGCAAGTCACAGCCCAGCCGCAGCCTCAGAACACGATCAGCCTGCGACTCGGCGGCAAGGGCCGCGTCAGTCACGAAGGCCGCGAAAACACTCTCGACAAGATTGACCTGACCGCGCGCGTTTCGGAAAAGCTGGCGGAGATTGAAAGCCTGAAGCTCGAATCCGGCGTGGCGGAAGTGAAAGCGAAAGGCAAGATTGAAGACTGGGCCGCGCCGCGTTACGGCTTCGATTTCGATTCGCGCGTGAAGCTCGGCGAAGCGTCGCGCGTTTTTGCGCCGGGCGCTGCGATCAACGGCCTGGCCGCGATCAATGGCCGCATTGACGGCGAAGGCGCGAATTACACGGTCAGAGGCAGCGCCGTTTCCGATAATGCGACGATCAAAAATATCAGACTCTCCAGCTTGCAAATTCCTTTCTCCGGCAAAGGCAAAGGCGGCCAGATCAATTTCGCCAGCAATCAGATTCGCGCGCAGTCGGCGGCGGTTGACAACGTCAAGCTCGGCTCAATCGTCATCAACGATCTTAAAGGCGAATACAGCGGCGGCGGCGCGACCATCACCGCTCCTGCCGTCAATGTCGCCGCGATTGAATGGCCTCAGAGCAAGCTCAACGACCTCCGGCTGAACGACCTGAACGCGAAGATCAACGGCGCGAATTACGAAGTCAAAGCCGCCGCCGTTCTGGCTGGCGGCGAGATCAACAAAGCGCAATTCACCAGCGCTTCGGCGCAGGCCACGCTGGACAACACGGCTCTCGCCGTCAGCGACATCAAAGCCGCGCTCTTCAACGGTACTGTGGCGGGCGAATACGTTCTGCCTCTGGCGCCGGGCGCGACGCAGCGAGTGAAAGCCAGCTTCGCCGATGTCGAGACGAAATCGGCCTCGGCGATTTTCAACGCTAAAGACATTCCGATTTCCGGCAAGATCAGCGGCGAAGTTGATCTGAGTTTCGCCGGCTCCGACCTGCGCAGCCTCAACGGCGCGATCACTACTCATTTCGACGGCAAATCGGCTGAGACTTCAGACACGCCGCCGATTACGGGCGATGTGAAGATCACAGCGGTCAACGGCGTCTTCAATTTCGATCAACTGAAACTGGGCACTGAGGCTTCGACGCTGGCCGCTACCGGCAGCCTCTCGGTTGATGGCGATTCCGACTTGCGCGTCTCGCTCAATTCGACTTCCGCCGAGCAGATGATTCAGATCGCTCGCGGCTTCGAGGCCGCGCGGCCATACATCGAACAGTACGAGCCGCAGCTTATCGGCGCTTTCAAGTTTGAAGGCCGCGTCACGGGGCCAATCGAGAAAGCTGTAGTCGAAGGCGACGTGAACGCCGAAACCGTCGGTTTGCGCGACGCCATTCTGGGATCGTTCACGGGTCACGTTTTCATTTCGCCAGCGGAGGCGCGTGTCGAAAAAGGATTGATCACCGCGTCGAATACCAATGGTTCTGGAGGCTCGGTGAAATTCGATCTCGCGTCGCCGCTCGATAAAAACGCGAATACGGGCAGGTTCGACGCGACGCTCGACCGGATGAGTCTGGAAACGATTCTGGCCGCGTCCGATTCGCCGAGCGCGAATCAATTCATCACCGGCGACATCACCGGCGAAGTTCATCTGACCGGCTTGCCTGCGTCATTCAACGGCGCGGCGACGGTCAATCTGGTTGACGGCAGGATCGCGGACAGAGAGGCGCAACTGGCCGCCGCGAGTTTGAAATTCGAGGGCAGGACAATATCGCTCGAACAGTTGGAGGTTCAGACGCCGCAGCAGCATCTGACCGCGAGCGGCTCGATGAACCTTGAAGACTATTCGTTCCGCGCTGCCGGCAAAGCCGACAGGATTTCGCTCGGCAATCTGGCCGAAGCTTTTGAATTGAAGGATACGCGCGTCGAAGGCGAAGCCGACGCCGATTTTCAGATCAGCGGCAAAATCATCACCGGCAAACAGCCCGACCTCGATTGGGAGAGTTTGAAAGTCGAACTCGCCGCGCAGGGCAAAGGTGTGAAGATCAACGGGCGCGACGCAGGCGAATTACGATTGACCGCACAGACCAGCCCCGGCGGGCGCATTGACGCCGAATTGATCACCGGCGTTCTGGGCGCGAACGGCAAGGCCGAATCGAAGCGCAAACCCGATCTGATCAAAGCCAGCGTGGAGATGCGCGCGCCGGGCCGCCCCATCACGATTGACAGCAATCTGGCCAACGTGGAGATCGCGCCGCTCGTTGACGCTTTCATTCCCGAATTGAATTCAACGGTTACAGGCGCGGTCACCGGCAGTCTGCGAATCGAAGGGCCGACGGCTGACGAAAACGATGAGCCGACATTCGACCGTTTGCGCGGCTCATTGACGCTGATGGATGTCGCGCTACTGGTCGCCGACAGTCCGGTCAAGATCGAGACTCCCGCGACGATCACGCTCGAACGGTCGCAGATCACGATTCCGAACATGCGGGTCACGGGCGAAGGCGTCAATCTCAACATCGGCGGGGCGCTCGGTTTGCGCGACAAATCGGCGATGAATTTTTTGCTCGGCGGCTCGGTCAATCTTGATCGCCTGCCTGCGGTCACTGACGGCCTGGTTCTTTTCGGAACTACTTCGATTGACGCGCGGCTGACTGGAACCTTCAACGAGCCGAAGCTGAACGGCAGAATTGACGTGAACGGGTTCGGGCTTTCGACCAGCGATCTGCCGGTTTTCATCTCGAACGGCAATGGCCGCTTCACACTCGCTGGCGATCAAATCAGGCTCGAAAAATTCACCGCCGACGCCAACGACGGACGCATCGAAGCCGACGGCGTGGTCAAACTCGACAAGCTGCGCCCGAAAGAGTGGCGGTACGACATCAAAGCCATCAACGCGGTGATCGCCTATCAGGAGATCACCGCGACGATCAACGGCAATCTGACGCTCAACGGAACGCCGCAGGGACAGACGCTCGCCGGGCAAATCACGATCCCGCAGGCCGAATACATTCCGAGCATTGACATTGACAATCTGGCGCTGGGCGCAGGCGCCAATCTGTCGCTCGGCGCTTTTTCGGGGCCGGCGGCGGGAGCGTCTCAACTCAAAATTCCTACGATCAATTTGAACGTCCGCGTCGAAGCGCGCGATTCGCTGATCATCCAGAACGATCAGATCAACACCATCGGCACGGCGATCCTGACGCTGACCGGGCCGATCACGAACCCCGATCCGAACGGGTTGATCACGCTCGACGGCGGCGCGTGGCGTTTTCGCGGGCAGCGTTACGAAATCATCACCGGCTCGCTCGACCTGCCTTCGACGGGCAGTTCGGCGCCGCTGCTGAACCTGCTGGCCGAAAGCGATTTCAGCGGTTACCGCGTCAACCTCGGTCTGGTCGGGCCGATTGACGATCTCGACCTGACGCTGCGTTCCGAACCGCAACTGACGCGCGACGAAATTCTGTCGCTGATCACGACGGGCCGCACCGAAGCCGCGGCGCTTGGCGCTCAGGACCCGTTCCGCACGGGCGTGGGCGCGGCGGCTTCGCTTCTCTCGTCGGGACTGATTTCGCGCCCGACCGAACAATTGCTGGGAATCAGCCGGTTTCAGATTGATCCGATAATCCGCCCGAACACCAACCCGGCGGCGCGGCTGACCGTCGGCGAGCAGGTTTCGCGCAATCTCTATTTGAGCTATTCGACCAATCTGGCGACCGAACAGGATCAAACCGCGTTGGCCGAATATACGCTGTCAAACCGCTTCTCGACGCTGGCGACTTACACGCAGGGCGGCAGCGCGGCCCGGCAGGGTTTGCGCGAAGGAGCGTTCACGATTGAATTGCGCGGGCGTCAGCGATTCTCGCTCGGATTCAAACCTGAACAGACTTCAGCGCCGGGCGCGCCGAAAGATTCGCTGACGCGCATCGTTCGCCCGAAACTGCCCTCAGCGCAGGTCAAGGTCAGCGAGATTCAGGATTTCAAGCTGAGCCAGAACCGCATGCGCGAACTGTTGCCCGTGATGACTCAGGGCTTCAGCCGCTCGCTGATGCGATTGGGCGAGCGCCGCTTGAAAGAGCATTTGCAGGAGTCAGGTTATTTCTTCGCCGAAGTCAAAGCGCGTTGCGAGCCGGAAAATTGCGCGGGCGAGAACCTGCGCGTCTTTTACGATGTCGAACCGAACGTGATTTACGACCTGAAAGAGATTCGCATCGAAGGCACGGACATCATCAAGCTGAAAGACATCGCCGGCGAATTGCAATCGCAACCGGCCAGCGCGCTCGGCGGCAAACCTTTTTTGAAAGACCTGCCGATCATCGGCGGTTACGTGCGCGGGCTGACCAGCGGCGACCGATTGAACAGCGACCAGGAATTGATCCGCCGCAAGCTCCTTGACATCGGTTACCGCAACGCGCGCGTCAAATCGCGGCTGGCGTTGCGACCCGACAACGACGACCTGATAGTGATCTTCGACGTTGAAACCGGCGAGCAATCGGAAATCGCCGATGTCAACGTGCGCGGCAACGTTACGGCGCCGGCTTCGGAATTGATGGCGGCGGTTCCGATTCAATCGGGCGAGGCGTTTTCATATTCGCGCGCGCGGATCGGCGCCGGAGCGATCAAACAGCTTTACACCCAGCGCGGTTTTCTGGAAGCGACCGTCGAACCCGAATTCATCGAACTCGGCGGCGAGCGAGTCCGGCTGGTTTACAACATCAACGAAGGAGCGCGCGCCGTCGTCAGCGAGATCGAAATCAACGGGACGACCAAAACCGGCAAGGGTTGGGTGCGGCGCTACTTCGATTTCAAGCCGGGCGAGATTCTGACGCCCGCCAGGATTCGCCAGACGCAGCGCGATCTGTACGCGACGAACGCGTTCCGCGAGGTCAGCGTGCGCGCCGAACCGATTGGCGGCGGCGACGGCGCGGCGCACAAGGTGTCGGTCAATCTGACCGAAGCCAAGCCGCTGCTGTTCGTTTACGGTTTGGGTTATTCGACCGACGACGGAGCGCGCGGGCTGGCCGAAATCGCAAACACCAATCTGGGCGGCTCGCTCGATTCGCTCAGCCTGCGTTTGCGCGCCAGCCGCCGCGAACAGTTCTCGCAGCTTTCGTTCACCGACCTTCGCCCGTTCGGTTACAAACTGCCGACGACGGTCTCGGTCTTTTACAACCGCACCGGCAATCTGCGGCCGTTCGTGCGCCGCCAGTTGGTTGACGGCAAGGAAGAGAGCGTCGCAAACACTTCGTTCGGGCTGGAACGTTTCGCGGCGTTCATTCAAACCGAGCGCAAGCTGAACGAGCAGACTTCAATGCGTTTCCGCTACAACCTGGAACGCGCCCGGCTCTTCAACCTGGAAGACATTCCCGAAACGGCGGTCACGCGCAACGAGCGTTCGATCCGGCTGGGTATGTTTTCGGTGGGCGTTTCGCGCGACACACGCGACAACGTGCTCAACCCGACCAAAGGGCAATTGTTCAGCGCCGATCATTCAATCGCCGCGCGAATGTTCGGCGGGACGGAATCGTTCAACAAATTCTTCGCGACTTATCAGCGGTATAAAACTTTCGATCAGTTCACGCCGCTACTCGGTTCGACGACGCTGGCGTTTTCGGCTCGCATCGGGCTGGCTTCGACTTCGCGCCGAGCCGATTGCAATGGCGACGGCATAGTCGGCCCGGACGAGCGGTGTTTGCCGATCAGCGAGCGGTTCTTTTCAGGCGGCGCGACAAACCTGCGCGGGTTCAAATTCGAGACCGCCGGGCCGCAGATCATCCTGGAGCCACGCCCCAACAAACCCGGCGAATTGCCGACGCTCGTCCCGTCGGGCGGCGACGCGCTGGCAGTCTTCAATTTCGAGATGCGTTATCCGCTCAGCCAACGGTTGCGGCTCGTGCCGTTTTACGATTTGGGCAATGTTTTCAGGCGCGTCAGCGATTTCAGATTCGGCGGTATGACAAACACGATCGGGCTTGGGCTGCGGATCAACACGCCGCTCGGGCCGGTCGGAGTTGATTACGGGTTCCTGATTGACCCGCCCACGTTCACCACGGCCACCGGCGGGGCCTTGCGTCAACCGCGCGGAGCGATTCATATTAGGTTCGGACAAACATTTTGACAGAATAGAAAAGCTTGGGCGCGCATCGTTGATGGCGTTTGAATGTGCAACAACATCGTAGGGGCGGGTATTCCCCGCCCGCATCTGCTACCGAGGCTTGGGCGGGGAAAACTCGCCCCTACGATGCTGCATTTTTTATCAGCGATGTGTCCCCAGGAAATTGCGAAGGAGAAGCCCCATGACCAAATACTGCACGCAATGCGGAGCGCAGGTGGAGGAAACCGCCAGATTTTGTAAAAAGTGCGGAGCAAGACTGGCCCCCACTCAACCCGCCGCCACTGGCGCTCCGACCATGAATTATCAAGCGCCAAATTATCAGCGACCGGCTGATTTCAGCTTCGGGCAAGGCCAGGTTCCTTATCAAGCGCCGTATCAATCTCCAGCGTCGCAGGCCGATTTGAAGCCGAACATTGCGGGGATGCTCTGCTACCCGTTGTCGCTCATCACCGGCATTCTCTTCCTCGTGCTCACGCCATACAGCCGGGATCGCTTCGTCAGGTTTCACGCCTGGCAATCCATTTTCTTCTTCATCACGCTGGTGGTCTTGAGCGTCGTCTTGCGGATATTGCCCTGGCCTTTGGAAGGCGTGTTTCTCTTCGGGCTTCGGTTGGTCGCTCTGGCCGGAACAGGATGGGCGATGTACAAAGCCTATCACGGCGAACAATCCAAACTACCGCTGATCGGGGATTGGGCTGAAAACCAGGCCTCGAAGAATACGATGTGATCTGCGGCTGCGGCCACAAGCGCATCGGGTCTGGCTCAATTTCATCGCGTTTGGTTTCGCAATCGCCGGGTGATATTTTATTGGCCGAGAAGCTCCCCATATTGACACGATCAACTAACGATCATTTAGTAGTGGGGAAGAGTTCCTAGTTATGTTTCCGAAACCGATCTTCATTCTGTTTCTGCTTTTTGTTCTGGGTTGCGCTCAGCAACAGGCCGACGATTTGCCATTGCCTGATCTGCTGAGCGAAACCGAAAAGCAGATGATTTTGAAGGAGCAAAATCCGAAGCCGCACGTCAAAGCGGTTCTCAGAGTCGCCGAGGCCCGAATTAAAAGCGCGTCCCTGCTCTCGCAGGACAACCAGATCCAAAGCGCTGCGCAGGATCTGGGCGCGTTTTTAGCGCTGGTTATTTACGCGGACACTTACACGCGCAAATTGCCCGCCGCGAAAAATAAAGACCGCAATCATTGCCTGAAACAGATCGAGCAGGCGATCTTCAAACAAACGCGCACCCTGGAAGCGGCCACGCGCGCATTGCCGCTCGAAGCCCGCGAATCGGTTGAAGCTCAGATTGATGAAGTAAAAAAGATCCGCCTGCGCGCAATTAATGATCTGCTGGGCGGCGGGCATGTGATCAATTCATCCAATTAGTGGTTGGTGGTTGGCCACCAACCACTAACCACTAATCACCATGATCAATACCCTCGTACTCGACCGCTCATCCCAAACATTCACTCACGTCAGCAATCCCGATCTTATCTCCGTTCACTGCTCTCATCCTTCCGACATCGTCTGGGTTGATGTCTCAGATCCGACCAGCGAGGATTTCGAGGAACTGGCGCGTGAATTCGGTTTTCATCCGCTGGCCATCGAAGATTGCCGCAACGAACACCAACGTCCCAAGGTCGAAGAGTATCCGGGCTATTACTTCATCGTCCTGTACGAAGCCGAGATGAAACCCGGCTGCCCGTTGGAATTGCGGGAGCTGAACATCTTCCTCGGCCCGAATTACCTGGTCACTGTTCACAGCCAGCCGATCCGCAACATTGAAAAAGCGCAGCATCTCTGGCGGCGCTGGGCCGACGTGTCCGAGCGCAAAACGGGGCTGCCCGCTTACCTGCTGATGGATGCGATCATTGACGATTACATGCCGATGCTCGACGATTTTTCCGATCGTCTGGATGAACTGGAAGCGCAAATCTTCGAGAACTTTCAGCCGGAAGCGCTCCACGATATTTTCAGAATCAAGAAGCAGTTGATCTTTCTGCGCCGCGCCGTGGTTCCCTTGCGCGATGTTTTCAACACGCTGCTCAGGCGCGAACAGCCGGTTTTTTCGCGCGAGACGATGATCTATTTTCAGGACGTTTACGACCACCTGATCCGCGTGGCCGATTCGATTGACGCGCTGCGCGAGATTGTCGGCTCGGCGATGGAGGCGTATCTGTCGGTGTCGGGCAATCGAATGAATTTCGTGATGAAGCGGCTGACTTCGATCTCGGCGATCCTGATGTCGGTCACGCTGATCGCGGGAATTTACGGCATGAATTTTCAGTTCATGCCGGAATTGGGCTGGCGCTACGGCTACGTCGGGGCGCTCGTCTCAATGCTCCTTGTCGGGTTGGCGCTCTACTTTTACTTCCGTAAAATCAAATGGCTATGAAACGAGGCAGGAGATCAAAAAACAGAAGGCGGCGATTTTATCAGGCAGTGAAAGGCGGGCCGTTCAGACTCAGAAAGAAAAAAGAATCCGCCGTTCCTATTCCGCCAAATGGCGCGCCCGACGGCGAGACGGCACAAAATAATAATCACACCGCAGGCGTTCTGCGGCTAGACGATGACAACTGGCGATTGCCCGACGCTCTGGCCGAAGCTGGCGAGACTAGAGAAAACGGCCTGATGCCGGGCGGCGTTGTGATCGTCATCGCCTGTCTGGCGATTATCTTCATCGCGATCATCGCGTGGTTCGTTTCGCAGATGCCGGGAAATTGAATGCGCCGCGCAACTCTTCCCTGTTATGCAAGTTCAGAAAAGAGGAAGCGGTCAAACGCCACTTCGTACACAAGCTGTTTGCCCAAGGACAAAGCTATGACCAGGTCTTGCTGTAACTGCCGTCACTCGCGATTCCCTGACATTGGGGGAGGTTGGATTTTTTCAAGCCTGACTGCGGTCACCTTATATTCGGGCGTGGCGACGTACTGATCCCGGAACGGGCTGGTAAGATTGTTCAAGAAGGCTTCGGTTGTGTGAAAAGTGGCGAATAGCTCGCCGGGCTTAACCTGCGAAGTTATTCTGACCGGTAATACGGCTTCGCCATAATGGCTGCATAAGCGCACACATTCTCCGCCGGCCACGCCGAGTCGCTCAGCGTCGTGAAGTGAAATATCCAGGCAATCAGTCGGATACAATTCGGCGTTTCTCGTGCGCATGGTCATCGTTCCGGCGTTGAATTGATAAAGCTTGCGGCCGGTGATGAGCAGGAGCGGAAACTCGTTGGATGGAACTTCGGGCGTGGCTGAATAGTCTATTCTGCGCAGCGCCGCCCTCTTACCCGCCGGAAATTCCCGGGCGTGCAAGAGCGTCGTTCCGGGATGATCTTCGGATGGGCAAGGCCACTGCAACCCGGCGTTTTCGATCCGGTCGTAAGAGATGCCGCGCCCGACGGGCCAAACCGTTCGGACTTCATTCCAAATTTCCTCAGCCGAACGAAAGGCAAAATGCTCGCCCTTTCCCATAGCGCGGGCGATCTCGCAGATGATCTCCCAATCGGCCCTCGCCCCGCCGATTGGCTCAATCACTTTTCTCACGCGCTGGACGCGTCGCTCGGCGTTCATAAACGTGCCGTCTTTTTCAAAAGAAGATGCCGCCGGCAGAAAGACCGTTCCGAACTCTCTGGCGGTTTCATTCAAGAACATGTCTTGCACAATCACCAACTCGAGGTTCCTCAAGGCCTGTCGCGTGCGATGCGCGTTGGCGTTGGTCAGCAGGATGTCGTAGCCGATTGCCCAGAGCGCTTTCAACCTTCCCTGCTCCGCCGCGTCCATCATCTCCATCAGGTTAAGCCCGCGGCTCGCGGGTAAGACGGCTCGCCAGGCGCTTTCAAACCGTTCTTTGCCGTCGGCGATGGAGACGAAGCCGGTCAGGTTGCCAGGCTCACACCCCATATGCGCCGATCCCTGCACATTGTTCTGTCCGCGCAGCGGGTTCACTCCGGCGCCGGGCTTGCCGATGTTTCCAGTCAGCAGCGCCAGATTGACGAGGCACATGACGCCTTCCGTTCCCTGCGAATGTTCGGTCATGCCGAGACCGTGAACGCTGAGCGCGGGTTTAGCCGTCGCATAGAGCCGCGCAGCTTCGCGGATCAGCTTCGCCTCCACGCCGCACAGGCCGGCGATTTGTTCCGGGGCATATGCGCGAATGAATTCCTTGAAGTCTTCCCATTCGCCCACCCGCTCGCCGACGAATTGCTCATCGAACAAACCTTCTTCGACAATGGCGGAGGCCAGGGCGTTGAGCAAAAGCGCATTCGTCCCGGGCCGCAGCGGGAGATGCAGATCGGCGTATTCGGCCAGCTCGATGCGGCGCGGATCGCTCACGATCAACTTGGCGCCTCGCCGGGCAGCCTGTTTGATGCGCGCGCCGACAATCGGATGGTTTTCAGTCGGATTGCAGCCGCAAACAAGGATGGTTCGAGCTTGCTCGATGTCGTCGAATGAATTGGTCGCGGCGCCGGTCCCCAGGATCGCTTTCATCGCCGCCGCAGTCGGCGCATGGCAAACGCGCGCGCAGCAATCAACGTTGTTGGTTCCCAGCGCGACGCGGGCGAACTTCTGAGTAAGGTAGTTCTCTTCGTTGGTCGCTCGGGCTGATCCCAGCAGACCGACGCTGTCTGCGCCGTCACGCTCGACAATCTGCGCCAGCTTCTCGGCGGTGAATGCGATCGCCTCATCCCACGAAACGCTCTTCCAACCCTCCGGCGCGCGGATCATCGGACTCGTCGCTCGATCGGCGGCGTAAATGAAGTCGAAGGCATAGCGCCCTTTCACACATAAATGGCCTTTACTGACCGGGGCATCGAGAGCCGGCCTGATTGTGACGATCCGCTGCTCTCTTACGCCGACGTTCATTTCACAGCCCACGCCGCAATATGGGCAGGTTGTCCTGGTCCACTCGGTTGGCGCGCCGCGCTCGATCAACGACTTGTCCTCCAAGGCTCCGGTCGGGCAAACGTCCACACAAGCGCCGCAACTGACACAGGAACTGTCGCGCAGCGATTCTCTCGCCCCCGGCGGTGAATCGGGGAAGATATGCGTCCTCGCTCCGCGAAACATGGCTTGCCATACGAATTGACCCTGCAAATCCTCGCAGACCCGCACGCACTGGTAACACGTAATGCACTGCGACATATCTACGTGAATGTAAGGGTGCGTGTCGTCGGCGAGAGCAGGGGTAGCGGTTCCCGAGCATTCGTTCGTCAAACCATAATGGATCAACCAGCGATGGAAGGGCTTTTCGGGGAAATTTCTGACTGGCTCGGCTGGATACTCATCAATCATTTCCCGGAGCAACAGACGGCGCGTGTTCTCAAGTTCCGGCGCGTGGGTTTCAATCACCATCCCGCCGGCCAACTGTGTGTTGCACGCCGTCGCCGGATGAGAGAGTCCCTTCACATTCACCAGGCACAGCCGGCAACTGCCGCAGGGCCGCAGGCGGTCGTCGTGGCAAAGCGTCGGCAGGTCAAGCCCTAACGAACGCGCCGCCTCAAGAATTGTCCAGCCTTCAGGGAATTCATGAGTTTTAAAATTTATCGTTACGCGCAGCATCGGATTTTTATGAGCGACTATCCCTCATTCCATCCAACATTCGCTGGATGCGTTTTTTCAACTCTTCCGTTTTATACTCCTTTTTGTTCATCAATCGGCCAATTCGACCTCAGTGACCGCGTGATTTTCCGTAACTGAATCCGTTGGTTCTGAAAAATCGCCCATCGCCTCTGGCGAGGCGCGCTTTCGGCGCTCGCTCAGGTAATAGAGAATCGGAACGGTCATTCGTGACAACAGCAGCGAGGCGATTTCTCCGGCCATCAGCGAAATCGCCAAGCCCTGAAAGATCGGATCGAACAGAATAATGAACGCGCCGACCACTACCGCCGCCGCTGTCAACATCATTGGGCGAAAACGTACGGCGCCAGCGTCAATGACTGCTTCTGCAAGCGGCATTCCCTGTTTCAGGCGCAGTTCGACGAAGTCCACCAGGATGATCGAATTGCGCACGACGATTCCTGCGCCGGCAATGAATCCGATCATCGAGGTCGCCGTGAAAAACGCGCCCATCAATCCGTGCGCGGGCAGAATGCCGATCAGCGAGAATGGAATCGCCGCCATAATCGTCAAAGGCGTTTTGAATGACTGGAACCAACCGACTACCAGAATGTAGATCAGCGCTAACACCGCGGCGAAAGCGACGCCGAGGTCGCGGAAGACCTCATAGGTGATGTGCCATTCGCCGTCCCACTTCATCGCGTACTTATCAGTCAGGAACGGCTGTGAGGCGACGTAACGTTCCAACGCATAACCTTCCGGCAGCTTCAGCTCATCAATCGCTTCGTTCAATTTCAGAATCGCGTAGACCGGACTCTCTTCGCTGCCGGCGACATCGCCCGTCACGTAAGTCACCGGCATGAGGTTCTTGTGATAGATGCTTTTGTCGGCGACCTGCTCTTCGACGCGCACGAGTTCGCCGAGCGGGACCAGATTGCCGCGCTCACCCATCACCTTGATCTGCTTGAGATCGTCCACGCTGGAGCGCTCGGCGCGCGCCAGTCGAAACATAATTGGCACGTCCTCTTTTTCCTGCGGCTGGTGTAGCAGACCGGCGTTCATCCCGCCGACCGCGATGCGCAACGTGGAGGCGACCTGTTCGGCTGATACACCATTGAGCGCGGCTTTCTCTTTGTCCACAACGAACCGGTATTTCGGCTGATCGTCTTCGACGTAAGAATCCACATCCACTACGCCCGGCGTTCGGTCGAAGATGTCCCGAATCTGCCTGGCGATTTCGATCTGCCGCTGGTAGTCAGGCCCGTAAATTTCCGCGACGAGAGTTTGCAGCACGGGCGGCCCTGGCGGGACTTCAGCGACTTTCACCCGCGCGCCGTACTTCACGGCAATCTGTTGAATCGTCGGGCGCACCCGCCTGGCGATGTCGTGGCTCTGCGCGGCGCGTTCGTCTTTGGAAACCAGATTGACCTGGATGTCGGCGACGTTCGGGCCGCGCCGCAGGAAATAATGCCGCACCAGACCGTTGAAGTTGTAAGGCGAGGCCGCGCCCACGTACATCTGGTAATCGGTCACTTCGGGAACCGTCCGAATGTAATCGCCGATCTCGCGCGTGACGGCGGCGGTTTGTTCCAGCGGCGCGCCTTCGGGCATGTCAATGATGACCTGGAACTCGCTCTTGTTATCGAACGGCAGCATCTTTACGCGCACGAGTTTCAAACCAACCAGCGACAGCGAAGCGAGCAACAACAGCACGACGCCGAGCAAAAAACCGTAGCGCCATTTCGGCGCGCGAATGAGTTTGCCCATCACGCGGCGGTAGAGTCTTGTCAGCCTGCCTTCTTCGCCCTCTTCGTGCCCGCCTTCGTTCCCCTGGCCTTTCCTGATCAACCGCAGGCTCGCCCACGGCGTGACGATAAAAGCCACCAGCAAGGAAAAGAGCATCGCCGCCGTCGCGCCAACCGGGATCGGCTTCATGTATGGCCCCATCAAACCGCCGACAAAAGCCATCGGCAGAATCGCCGCGACGACGGCGAAGGTGGCCAGGATCGTCGGATTGCCGACTTCATCCACGGCTTCGACCGCAATTTCGCCGAGCGGACGCCCCTTGTTTTCAGGCAAGCGGTAATGGCGCGCGATGTTCTCAACCACAACGATGGCGTCGTCCACCAGAATGCCGATGGAAAAGATCAGCGCGAAGAGCGTGATCCGGTTGAGCGTGTAGCTGTAGAAGTAAAAGACCGCCAGGGTGAGCGCCAGCGTCACGGGAATCGCAATCGCGACAATGCCCGATTCGCGCAATCCGAGCGTCAGCCAGATCAACGCAGCCACCGACAAAATGGCGATCATCATATGCAGCAGCAACTCGTTCGATTTTTCGCTCGCCGTCTCGCCGTAATTGCGCGTCGTGGCGACGGTGACTTCGGAAGGAATCAAATTGCCTTTGAGATGTTCGACTTTTTCCAGGACTTTTTCGGCGATCTCAATCGCGTTCACGCCTTTGCGTTTGGCGATGGAGATTGTCACGGCCGGCTGGACGGATTGCGGATTGCGGATTGCGGATTGCGGATTGCTGTGCTCGTGTTTACTTGCTACGTCGCCCAAGCCGAACATCACGTAATCAGCCGGCTCTTCAGGGCCGTCTTCGATCTTCGCCACGTCACGCAAATAGACCGGGCGGTCGTTGAAGACGCCGATGACCACGGCGCCGATCTCTTCAGCGGAATGCAGAAACCCGCCGGTCTCGACCAGGAATTCGCGATTGCCGGATGAAAACCCGCCCGCTTGCGACTGGCGGTTCGATTGTTCCAGCGCGGGGACAATGCCCGCGGGCGCGACGTTGTAGGCGGCCATTCGGGCTTCGTCCAGCAGGACGCGAATCTGTCTTCGCTCGCCGCCGATGATCTTCACTTCGGAGACATCGTTGATTTGTTTGATCTGGTCGTGAACCTGAGCGGCGATGCGCCGCAGAGTGAAATGGTCATAGCGGTCACTCGAAAGCGTCAGCGCCAGGATCGGCACGTCGTCAATCGAACGCGGCTTGACCAGCGGCTGCGACGCGCCCGGCGGAATCAAATCGAAATTCGCCAGCATCTTTTGATTCAACCGGACAATCGCGTCTTCCTCGTCCTGGCCGACGTAAAATCGCACTATCGCCATCGCCATACCGGGCGAGGAAGTCGAGTAGATGTACTCGACGCCCGGGACTTCCCAGAGCAATTTTTCCATCGGCCTGGTGACGCGCTCGACGACTTCTCGCGCCGAAGCGCCGGGCATCTCGACAAACACGTCAATCATCGGGACGATGATCTGCGGCTCTTCTTCGCGCGGCAGCATCACCACCGCCCCCAATCCGAGCAGGATCGAGGCCACGACGATGAGCGGCGTCAGTTTCGAGCCAATAAAGGTCCGCGCGACTTTTCCGGCCAATCCGATTTCGGTCTTCATTGAACTTTCACTCCGTCATTCACGTTCGTCACGCCGTCAACCACGATCCGTTCGCCATCGTTCAAACCCGACAGCGCCTCGATGTTTTCTCCATAACTCTTGCCGGTTTTGACGAGGCGCAACCGGGCGACGCCTGCGTCGTCAACCACGAAAACGCCGGCCAACTGACCGCGCACCGTCACGGCCTTTTGCGGAATCAGGATCGCCTGTTTCTGACCGCTGGCGAAACGGGCTGCGCCATACAAACCGGAGCGCAAACTTTGGCGCGCGGGCAGATCAATCTTTACCGTGTAGCTGCGACTCATCGGATCGGCGGCGGGTGTGATTTCAGAAACGCTACCTTCCAGATCGTCCGCGCCGAGCGCGTCAATCCGCAGTCGCGCCCGCTCACCTCTTCGGATTTTGCCGAGTTGTGATTCCTCGACGGCGACTTCGAGCCGGTAACGCGCGCTGTCTTCAATCGTCAACAATGGCGTCCCCGGCGTCGCCGTCGAACCGACCTCCGCCTGCTTCGCCACCACCACGCCGCTGATCGGAGAAACGATGCGCGCATAGCTGACCTGGACCTGCGCGTTGGCGATCTCGGCCCTGGCTTGATCTATCTGCGCCAACGCCTGTCGCCTCTTCGCCGCCAGCATCTTCAGCGTATCGGCGGCTCGCCGGGCTTCGGCTTCGGCCATCTCCTGTCGGGCTTTCACTTCATCGAATTCCAGCGGGCTGATGGATTTTCGCTCGAACAGCGCCTGGTAGCGGGCGTAGGTCGAATCGGCCAACCGCTTGTTGGCCTCGGCGGCGGCCTGCGCCGATTTCGCCGCGCCCGTCGCCTGCTCGGCTTCAGCCAGGCCTTCCTGCGCCTGCCGCAAACCGGCGTCGGCTTTCTGCAGTTGCGCGTTCGCGTCGCGATTATCAATCTCGATCAGGACCTGACCGGCGCTGACCTTATCGCCTTCGCGCGCACGCAAGCTGATGACCGTTCCCATAATCTTTGACGACAAGACGGTCGTCGTCTTTGATCGCACTGTGCCCGTCGCTTCGTAGTAATCCTCAATCGGCGAGATTGAAACTCGCTCGACGCGCGCGCCTTTGACGACGGGAGGTTTCTCCGCCGCGACTTCCGGCTTTTTTCCGCACGACGCGACCGTCATCATCAACAATCCGACCGCCGCCAGAATGGCAATTTCAGTTTTCATCTCTTCCTCAGAAAAACCAGGTAGTAACGAATAATGGCGTTTGAAAATTAACTACAACACCAGCGTAGGGGCGGGTTTTCCCCGCCCGGATCCGCTATTGAGGGGCCTGGGCGGGGAAAACCCGCCCCTACGCTGGTGTTGCGTTATTTACTCAAAGACCATTATTCGTTACTACGTGGTGTGATACCTCAAACAAATGGCTCAACATCCGTCAATCTGCCGCTCGCCAGCAAAACATTGGCGTAACCGACATAGTGCTCGTAGCGAGCCGCGAGCAGGTTCAAACGCGCCCGCGCCAGCGCCGTCTCGGCGCGCAGAACTTCGGTGATCGTCGTCAATCCTTCGTGGTAACGATCCTGCACGATGCGCAAGGCTTCAGTGGCGTGGCTGATGACTCGCTCGGCGACGGCCTGCCGTTCGCGCGCGGAGACGTATTCCTGATAGGCGCGCACGACTTCGAGGCGAATCTGATTTGCCAGATGTTCATGTTCGCTCGCGGCCAGCTCAGCCGCTGCCCGCGTCTCGGCGATGCGGGCGCTGCGTCCGGCGTCGAACAGATTGAACGTGACGCTGGCGCCGATCAGATAATCGCCGCTTCCGCTGGCCCAGTTGTTGCGGCTTACGCCAGCGTTGGCGAACACGTCAACGCGCGGCAGAAATTCATTGCGCGCGCCATTCCATTGTTCCCGCCGCGAATCCCTGGCCAATGCGGCGCGCGAATAATCCGGACGATGTTCGAGCGCCGTCCGCATCAACTCGTCCTGGCTGGCCACGTTGAAAGTTTTAGCGACGAGCCGCCCGCTGACGTTCTGTGGCGCGTCCACCGGCAAGCCGAGCGCAATGTTCAACGCCGCTCGCGCAATGACGACCTCGCCGGCGGCCTGAATCTGTTGCTGATGAAATTCGGCCAGTTGCGCTTCCGCCGAGAGCAAATCCGAGCTAACAGTTGTCCCGATCTCGACGCGGTCGCCACTGCGTCTGACATCGGCCTCAGCCAGCTTGACCGCTTCGTCGGCGACCTCCTTCTTCATCTGCGCCAGCAAAACTCCGTAATACGCCTTGAGCGTCTCGAAGCGAATC
>WBZR01000917.1_pt1 | contig 41880 bp, 30 predicted proteins | sample 5204231 | NCBI WGS metagenome assembly WBZR01 (sample SAMN12412403, study PRJNA552823) | activated sludge metagenome | isolation source: activated sludge from anammox sidestream of wastewater treatment plant... | place: USA: Virginia | collected 2017-08 | reverse complement strand
CGCTCGCCCTCCCTCCGCTCCAGGGCCGCCAACCCGACTATGCGGGAATCTCCATTGAGCTTCAAATCGCCTACCATGATGTCTCATCTCTCCGCCCCCTGAAAGGTCAGTAATTGCGGGCGGGCCAGGTGTCTCAGTCATGTTGGCACAGAGGGACCTACGGCTCTCTTTCTGGCATGGCGGGTGACTATATTGTCCCCGCACCGGGTCCGAACTTCTACTCCACTGTGAACCTGGTTGAAGAACACAACGTTACCAAAACAATTATTCGAACGCCACCGCAACACTAAGACCTTTTCCCGGCGCACGCCAGTGGCCTCTCGCTACTTGCGCAGGAAAGCACTCTCCGGCCCCACCTCCTGTGTGAACAGGCGGGCGCTGTGAGGAGGACGGCTCCGGGGGGAGAGGATCAGAAACGGCTCCAGTTCCTTGCTGAATTGCCGTGGGGAACCTGGACTGCTTACCACACCCCTCTCCCCCCTCCGGTCATATCGGCGTTCATCCCATTCATCTGCGGCCCCCATGTCTTATCACACGCTTTCTAACTTTCTTTTTCCAACCACCTCAACCACTTCACGCCGCCGCCCCCCGTCCGCCGCCATCCTCCGCGCTACCCTGAGACCGGGAAAGGGAGCCCCTGTCCTTTCCCCATAACTCAGGAGGTTTCTCCCATGCTCGGCTCTCTTTTCAACAAATCCCGCACCCGCGCGGAAATCAACCGCGAAAATGCGCAATCATCCACCGGCCCGAAAACCGCCGCCGGCAAAGCCGCTTCCAGCCGCAACGCCCTCAAGGAAGGCTTCACCGCCTCCTTCGCCATCGTCGCCCCGGAAGATCAGGAATTCTATGACCAGTTCCTCGCCGGCCACCGCGCCGAACTCAATCCCCAGGGAGCCCAACAGGAAGACCTCTTCCGCCGCATCACCCTAGCCGCCTGGAACATCCGCCGCATCGAAAAGCTGACCCTCGCGCTATATGAAGAAACCGGCGCCGACCCGCTTGCCTCCGAGGACTCCGCCATCACGGCCAAACTCGAGCGCTACACCCGCCATCAGACCCTCAACGAGCGCTCCTACTACCGCGGCGTCAAACAACTCGCGTGTCTTCAGAAGGCACGCGCCGTCGTCGAATCAGACGCGCTACCGCCTCAGGAAAGTGCTCCGCCGCCCCTGCCGGACCCGGAAGCGGAACAAACCACCAGCCCGACTTCCCAGCCCGCCAGCCAAAGCCCCGAAGTGGCTGATTTACCAGACAACAAAACAAAGCCAGCCGAAAAGTCCGAAATCCTCCCCCAAAACGGGCCAGCGAACCAAGCCGCGGATGATTCAGACGCATCCCAGCCGGATTCCGGCCCCAACCACCTGCTCCTCATCATCAAATGAAAACCCTAGCGAAGCTGCCGGATCCACTCGCTCAGCAGCCGGATCCCTGCCTCATCCACACGGTTCGTGCTCGTGGGCGGCATCTGGCCTTGTCCCCTCAGGTTCATCCGGTGAAGCAGAACCGAGCGGCGCGGATCGCCGGGGGCGATCAGACGCGCGTTGGCAATTTCATACGTCTCATGGATGGGTGTCTCATTCAGGATGCGGGCTTTGGAAAGCGGAGTCGTGTAGCCGAGTTCCATCAGCGAATTCCCACCCCCGTCCGCCACATGGCAAATCGAGCAGTTCACCTGGAGATAGGTCTTCACCCGCGTCTCGAGGGCAGCGGAACTCTCGAAGGGATCCGGATAGGCCGGGTAGGCCGAAGGCTCCTTCAACAGTGGTTTGGTAAACATCCCGATGTGCGAAAGAGTCCGCAGTTGGTTATCCTCCGCCGCGGCGTATCTTTGCGTCCGGTTCATCTGCGGCGTGGTGAGTCCCAGAGCGAAACCGGCGGCGCGCGAGTGGCAGAACATGCATTCGTTCCGGCTCGGGTAGTGCCATTGTTGCTTGCGCACCGTGCCGTCGCGCTGCTTGATCACGTAAGTCCGGTCCGTACCCTTGGCTTCCACCAGGGTCGCATCCGTCTGCTCATCGTTCCACAGATAGCTGTACCCCACCCAGCGGTCCAGTTGTTTGACCACGATGCGCGTCTCGATATGCTTGCGCGACGCCGGTTTGCCCTCCTCCATCTCGAGCGAAAACGACTTCACGGTCACAGCGCCGTCCTCGAACTCCCACGCTCCCTTGTCGCGAAACGTAACCTTGTCATCACCAGGCACCGCGAAGAACCGCTCCTTGTAAGCTCCATCGGACCAGAACGAAGCATTGATCGAGTAAGGAATCACGCCCGGCGCCGCTTGATGACGGGCCACCGATGTGAAAAGGCCGGTCTCGCTGAGCTTTCGCGGAAACGGCGGATGCGGCGTGGCACGGGGCTGACGCTCCAGTTCGAAAATAAATCCGCGGTCGTGATCCACCGCATAAAAGGATCCATCGCGGGTGACACCGAGGCTGGCCATTCTGACGTTGCTATCCACCAGTTCCTCGTGCCACGTCACCTTCTTCGCCTTGTAGTCGTAGCGAAGACCCCACATCTTGCCGTACTGGTAGTCGCCGTAAACATACACATCGCGCAGTTCCGGAAATTTCGCTCCCTGGTAGACATACCCGCCCGTGATGCTGCGAGCCTCGGTGTGGTGGTGCTCCACCACCGGCGGCACAATGGGCGTTGGTCCGCGCTTGCTGTTGGGATGGAACGGGTGGCTGCCCTCCATCACGCTCCAGCCATGATTGCTCCCGCGGTCCACCAGTTCGATCATTTCGTAGATGTCCTGGCCCACATCCCCCACCCAGGGCTGTCCCGTATGTGGATCGAAGCTGAACCGCCAGGGATTGCGGAACCCATAGGCCCAGATCTCCGGACGCGCGCCGGGAACGCCGACGAACGGGTTGTCCTTGGGAATGGAGTAGTGCCGGCCGGGGTCCGGATGCTCCACATCCAGCCGCATCATCACCGCGAGCAGGTCATTGAGCCCCTGCCCCGTGCCGTTCGGATCGGAGCCGCTGGTGCCGTCCCCCGTCGTGATGTACAGATAGCCGTCAGGCCCAATAATCGCTTCCCCGCCGTTGTGGCCGCCGCCCGGCCATTCGACAAGAATCACTTCCGAATCGGGCCTGAGCCGGGGAGGATTGCTCCCCCGCTCCAACTGGTAGCGCGAGATGCGGCTGTTCTGCGGTCCCTTGATCCGAGGGTCAATGTGGCTGAAGACGTAGACATACCCGTTTTCCTTGTACCGGGGATGAAAGGAAAACGCCGAAATGCCTCGAGGAATACTGAGAAAGAGATCCTTTTTTCCGTTTGGATCACCGGGCAGGAAGCTATAGATTCTGCCCGGAGAGTATTCCGCCACCAGCAGCCGCTCGGAGACCGGATCCTGCGCAATGTAGACCGGATGGTCAAAGGCGACCCAAGGGAAAGCGCGGGTGAGGCGGTACTTCGGCGGCGGGTCGGGGGAACCCACAATCCGCGACGTGAGCCATGGAGTCCGCTTTTCCATGCCGAACGGCCGCTGCTGCGAGAAGGCCGGACAGGCGCTGAACACCAGGGAGACCGCGATAACCGCGGCGGGATGGAAACTGGACGGGAAGATCATGGAATGATTGCTAGTATACTTCGGTGTATGCATCATGGCCCCGCGCCGTGCCCTGCGTTCCGCTAGACAGGAGACCCAATCGAGATGTTTCTCGCTGATTTGACTTGGCCTGCCGTCCAGGCCCTGGACCGCAACCTGCCCGTTGTCATTCCCATCGCCGCCGTCGAGCAGCACGGTCACCACCTGCCGGTCTATACCGACAGCCTGCTGCTCGGTGAGGTCGTGCGGCGCGCCGAACCCGCCGTCCGCCACCGCGCCCTTTTCGCGCCCCTCCAGTGGCTCGGAAATTCCCATCATCACATCGACTATCCCGGAACCATGTCCGCTTCGCCGCGGCTTTATTTGGACCTGCTGCATGACCTCGCCGAAAACCTGCTCCGCATCGGCTTCCAGCGCATCCTCTTTCTCAACGGGCACGGCGGAAATATCATCCCCTGTAAGCAGGTAGTCTTCGAACTCCGCCAGAACTACCGCACCCGCACCGATCTGCTGTTGCTGTTCGCCTCATACTGGGACCTGGCCAAACCATTCGAGGAGCGGGAGGGATTCGTGCAGCACGCAATGGGTCACGCCTGCGAGTGGGAAACATCAATGATTCAGAGACTGGCCCCGCACCTGGTGGCGGCTGACGTTTCGCAGCTTCAGACGGTGCCTTTCGGCGATGGCTTCGCTCCCGGCTATCGCGGATGGATTACGAAAGACCGCACGCCCACCGGCCACATCGGCTCTCCCGAACATGCAAACCCGGAAAAGGGTGAGTTCCTGTTCAATAGCTTTTCCTCCGGAGTGGTGAAGTTCCTCGCACAAATGGAGAACTGGGACGGCGGGTGCTGGTCTTGACAAGCACGGAGCCACAGGTAGCCGCAACCGGTTCCACCTGGAAATGGTGGGTGTGCGCGCTCCTCTTGCTGGCGAGCACCATCAACTACATGGATCGCATGACGCTCGCCAGCGTCTCCCGCCGCATGATCGACGAACTCCACCTGAGCAAGGCCGACTACGGCATGGTCGAGCAGTATTTCGGCTACGCCTTCGCCTGCGGCTCCATCCTGTTTGGCGTCATCGTCGACCGCGTGAGCACGCGCTGGCTATACCCGCTCATCCTGTTCCTGTGGTCGGTGATGGGAATCCTCACGGGCTTTGCCGGACACACCGGGCTGATTGGGACCACGCTCGCCGCCATCTGGGCTCCCGCGCAGGCGTTGACCGGCGTCGCCGCGGCATTGGGCAGTCTGCTGGTCTGCCGCACCCTGTTGGGGTTTTTCGAATCAGGCCACTGGCCGTGTGGGCTTCAGACCACCCAACGGCTACTCGATCCTAAGGACTGGACTCTCGGCAACAGTGTCCTCCAGAGCGGTGTTTCCATCGGCGCCATTGTCACTCCGTTCATCATCAACGCCATGCTGACGGACGCCGAAGGTAGCTGGCGCATGCCCTTCACCGTCATTGGCCTCGTCGGCATGCTCTGGGTGGGCGCCTGGATCATCACCATGCGCGGCAGGAGCCTCGATGCGCCCGCGCCTGCCGGCCCGGTTCCCGAAAAGCAGCCGTGGATCGTCTCCTTCCGCCGCCTGATGGCGGACTACCGTTTCTGGCTTCTAACCGTGGTCGTCTGCTGCCTCAACTGGACATGGTCGATGTACCGTGTCTGGCTGCCTTTGGCGCTTCAGGATAAAGCAGGCCTTGCCTTCACCGAGGAGCAGACCCTGGGACGCATCCTGCCGGTTTATTACATCTGCACCGACATCGGATGCCTGCTCGCCGGGGCGGCCAGCGTCTGGCTGCACAAGCGCGGGCTCTCCGTGCTCAAGGCCCGCCTGGTGGTGTTCACTGTTTGCAGCATCATGGTGATGCCCGCCATGGTGCTGCCAATGCTCGCGCGCGGCGAACTGGCCATTCCCGGCGTCCCGGCGGCCTATGCTTCCATGACCGTCCTGCTGCTTATGGCGGCCGGCAGTTTGGGAGTCTTCCCGTGCTACTACTCCTTCACGCAGGAACTGTCGAAGGAGCACATCGGCCTCGTCACCGGCCTTCTCGGGTTCGTAGCCTGGGTGATCCCTTCAAGCCTCCAGAAGCCGCTGGGAGCGTACATCGACAAGACCGGATCGTATGACGTCGCCTTTCACGTGGGCGCCTGGCCCTTGATCATCGCGGCGGCGCTGCTGTGGGCGTTCTGGGACCTGCGTTGGGCGCGGCGGGCGCGCAGTTAGCTCGCTCTCCAGGGAACATTCGTCAATGTTCCCTGAAATCATGAACGTGCGCCCACTGCGCGCAAGGCGCGATGCCGCACGGTTAGTGCTCAGAAGCGCAAAGGGCACGTCCCGCGCCCCCAAAGTACGAGGAACACCGCAAGGATTCGCGGCGCGGGCGGGCTCCGTTTTGCGCGTTTTCCTCAGAAGCGCAAAGGGCACGTCCCGCGCCCCCAAAATACGAGGAACACCGCGATGATTCGCGGCGCGGGCGGGCTCCGTTTTGCGCGTTTTCCTCAGAAGCTGAATTTCAGTCCGAACTGCATCACCCGCATCGCGGCCCGAAGGCTCCGGATCTCGCCCACCCGCGGAGCATCGGGAGTAACGGATGCCAGCGAGACGAACCCAAGGTTGTTCGGCTGCCCGAAATAGGGAGTGTTGAACGCATTGAATCCCTCCGCCCGGAACTGTATTTTCATCCGTTCGGTGACTGTGAAATTTTTGAACAGGGAAAAGTCAATATTGCGCTGGCCGGGTGAATCCATGATGTTGCGCCCGGAGTTTCCGTAGTGGCAAAGATCGGGGCGGCTGGCGATGTTGCAATTGACCCGCTGGAACGCGCTGGGGTCGTACCAGCGGTCGCGAGTGGCGTTGTCGAGCCGGCCATCCTGGAGACGATCCGGACGAACAGGTGTGCCGTCGCCCCCCGTGTTGAGGTCGTTCGAGCCGACGGTGGGCGTCCACGGGAACCCCGAGCGAAGCGAGAGAATGCCGTTGGTTTGCCAGCCCTTGAGAACCGCTCCCGGAATCCCCGTCAGCTTCTTCCCGAAGGGAAGTTCGTAGACAAAGTGGATGACGGCGTTGTGTGTGAGATCGAAAGCCGTTCGCCCGCGAGATCCGGCCCGGTCAAGTGCCACCTGGCGCATCGCGCCCTCGTTGCCGCCGTCCTCCCCGTCGCCATTGGCTTTGCTGTAGGTGTAGGACACGCCGAAACTGAGGCCGCTCGAATACCGCTTTTCGAGTTTCGTCTGGAGCCCGTGATAGTGCTGGTTCGAGTAGGAGTCAAACGCGAAGATACGCCCTAACGTCTGAATCCCCTTCTCCGGCTGAGACGGATCAAAGAACTGTTGAATGGGACGCCGGCTCTGAAAATTAGTGTTCGTGGACGGCATCGCGCCGTTGAAGTTTTCATACGAGTTCGCCGAGTGCGTTGTCTTGCTGCCAACGTAGCCCACCGTCAGCAGCATCGATCCCGGCAACTCCCTCTGGATGTCGAAACTCCACTGCCAGACGTCGCGCTCCTGCCGGTCGGGCTCCAGACGCCACACACTCACCGGAGGAGTCGCCACCGAGCCGACGAAAGGATCGTTGAGCGTGAGAATGGGCAGTCCCGCGCGGAACATACGCGTCGGCGAACCTGGCACGGCGTCCGTGATCGAGTCATATTGCTGGAATCCCGAAAGCGGAGGCATCAGATTCGCCGTGCTGATCTGGACGAAGTGCTGCGGGCTGGTATACTGCCCGGCGCCCGTTCGGATCACCCATTTCGAGCTCGGGCGGTAGGCGATGCCGAGACGCGGCTGCCAGAAAGGCGCAACCTGCTTCCAGAACTTCTGCTTCGCCTCCGCCGATTCCACCGCTGGATAAACAGTCGGAATCTGTGCCCCGCTGGGCGTGGTGTAAGGACGCTCGAGGCTGATCGTGCGCACGTGGCCCAGCAAGTCATAGGGATTGCCCATGTAGTCGAAGCGGAATCCGGCGGTGATCGTCAGGTTGCTCTTCACTCGCCATTCGTCGGTAACGTAGGAGCCCACGCGCCGCGACCGCATGTTGACCGAAGGGTAGCCTTCCGCGGTTTGCGCGCGGTTCGGGTAGCCCAGCACGAAGGACGCAAAGTCCAGTCCGCTTTCGTTCGGAGAGAAGCTGAGCGCGCCGCGAGTCAGGTTGGCCGCCCGGCGATCCATGGCCGCATGAACGATCAGCACTCCGGTCTTGAACGAATGCTTGCCTCGGATGATGGAGAGGTTATCCGCAATCTGGTAGCTGTATGTATCGTCCGTGCGCCCGTTCAAATCGCCGATGGTGAAACCGATCCCCGGAATTCCGGTCTCCGCTGGCGTAAACTTGCGGTTCCCGTCACCGGCGACGCGGAACTTGCCGATGCCGAGCGTGTCCACATCGAAGTTGGAATTCGAACGGGGGTTGATGTAGTTATCTCCCCAGTTGTTGATGCCGAACCGTAGCTCATGAAGCACGTTCGGGCTGAAGGTGTGCAGCCACTGTGTAGCGACGTTGTAGGCGTCCGAAATACGGTCCTCGGGGAAATTCGGATTGATCTGGTTCGCCTGCCAGTTCGATTTGTCGAGAGCGAAACGGCCGAACACTCTGTCCTTGCTCGAGAAGTTATGATCCAGGCGGCCGAAGTATTGCCGCGCCCCGATAATGCTGGGCACCGCGCGGCTGGCCGTGAAATCGAGCGGATCGAGTTGCTGAAAGTCGGGCAGCGGCAGGTACTTGTTGATGACGTTCTGCGAGCCGGGGTGCAAGCGGGAGGATGGAATGATGTTGCCGGTGAACGGAGTCCCGTTCAGCGCGTCGTAGATGACAATGGGCGCCCGGACAGGTCTTCCGGTTGCCGGGTTGGTGGGCGGGTTCAGCAACCTCGAAAAATCCCCTCCGCGGAAGTCCTGGCTCGGCCACCAGGCAGTGATGACACTCTCCTGAGTCTGCCGTCGCTCTTCGTAGTTGAAAGACCAGAAGGTCCTGTTCTTGATGACAGGTCCGCTGATGAAGCCGCCGAACTGGTTCCGGCGCAGGCGGTCTTTCTTCAACCTGCCCGCGCTCGCCGGACGCTGGAAGTTCAGAAAGTAGTTTTCCGCATCGAAGGCATCGTTACGCAGAAACTCCCATGCCGTGCCGTGTAGCGAGTTCGTTCCGGTCTTCAGCGAGACCTCCACGCGCGCCCCGGAGCTTTGTCCGAACTCGGCGGAATAGGACCCTGTCTGGACCTTGAACTCTTCCACCGCGTCAATCGAGGGGGTAAAGCTCGAGATGTTGTAGAGAGGAGCAATCGATTCGACGCCATCGAGCGTGATGCTCTGGTGCACTTCGCGCTGTCCGTTGGCTATCACGGACATGCCGCCGCCGGGAATCGGAAAGCCCCCCTGGCCGTCGGCGCCGCCGCTGCGGCTGCCGTATTGGACTCCCGGAACCATGGCCGCCAGGTGGATCAGGTTGCGGCCGTTCAACGGCAGATCGGCAATCCGCTTGTTCTCGATCACTTGGCCGACAGCGGAATTCTCCGTCTCGAGCACCGCGCTCGAAGCAACCACCTCCACGCTCTCGGTGACGTTGCCGACCTCGAGAGTGAAGTCGACTCGAGCCTTCTGCTGCGTCTCCACTTTCAGATCGGTAACGGTCTGCGAACGGAAGCCCTGCATCTCCACGCGCACGGTGTAGAGTCCGATTTCGATGAGCGGAAAAGTGTATTCACCGCTATCGTTCGTGATCTTGGTAAGGCGCGTCCCCGTGGCCACGCGCGTAATGGTGATTTGAGCCCCGGAGACAACGGCGCCGGTTGTGTCCTTGACGAGCCCGAGAATTTCCGTGGCCGTCGTCTGCGCCTGAATCGTGGCGGCAGAGAAGAGAAGGAACGCGGCAGCGATTCCGCGAGCAAAGAAACGGGTGAGCACGGTAGAACCTCCTGACAAGGTCCCCCAAATGTATACGAATCGGATACGAACGTCAATCAATGTCCAACATGCTGGATACAATCGATTGCGTGTCCGAGCGATACAAGCGCCCGGAAACATCTGACCGCCTAGTATACTGTTTGTATCCAGAATGTTGGATCACCCCAGCCCCCTCCTCAAAACCCTCTCCCACCTCGTCGCCATCAATAGCATTAACTCCGCTTACCAGGGCGGCGTCACCGAGGAAGAGGTCGCGTGTTACGTCGAGCAATTCTTCGCGGCCCGCGGCATCGAAACCTTCCGCCAGGATGTCCTGCCGGGCAGGTTCAATGTCATCGCCCGTCTCCCCGGACTTCAGACCGAGAGACGCGTCATTCTTGAAGCCCACATGGATACCGTATCCGTCGCCGGCATGACCATCCCTCCGTTCGAGCCTGTCATCAAGGATGGGCTCCTGTACGGCCGCGGTTCGTGTGACACAAAAGCCGGACTCGCGGCGATGATGCATGCCCTCGCGCACCTTCACGAGCAGGGGGTCACGCCGCCGTGCGAAGTGTGGCTTGCCGCGGTAGTGGACGAGGAGTATTCATTCCGCGGCGTGGTGAAGCTTTGCGAAGGCCTCGAGGCCAAGGCCGCTATTGTTGCCGAGCCCACCGAACTCCGCGCCGTGGCCGCCTCGAAGGGTGTGCTGCGCTGGAAGGTTCGCGCCATCGGAAAGGCATCGCACAGCGCGAAACCTCATCTGGGCAACAATGCCATCGTGCAAATGACGCACGTGATTGCGGCCTTCGAGCGCGAGGCTTCCCGGCTTGCGGCGAAACCCCACCCTCTGCTCGGGCCCGCTACATGGAACGTTGGAATGATCCGCGGCGGCGAACAGATCAACTTCGTGCCGGATTCCTGTGAGATCGCCATCGACCGCCGCCTCATCCCCGGAGAAGATCCGCTCGAGGTATGGGAGGAAGCCGGCAGGATGCTCGAAGCCCTGCGCGGCAGCCATCCCGGACTGGTGACGGAAATGAGCGCCCCGATGATCGCGGATGGCGCGATGGAGACCGGCCCGGGGGAGAAAGTAGTACAAGTGGCGCGGCAGGTTCTGAAAACCCTCGGGCTTCCCGGCGAGCCCGAAGGCGTGCCCTATGGCAGCGACGCGTCCAAGTTGGCAAGACAAGGCGTTCCAAGCATCATCTTCGGCCCCGGCAGCATCGACCGCGCGCACGCGGCCGTCGAATACGTCGAGTGCAGCCAGGTGGAGTTGGCCTTCGAGTTCTACGTTCGCTTCCTACAGCAATTTCAATAACAGCCATGCAGTCTCTGATCGATAAACAGCAATTCGCCCTCCCCGAGGGGATCTCTTATCTCGACACGGCGGCCGAGGGAATTCCGCCGCTTGCCGTCGAAGCGGCGCTCGCCGCCTACTGGCGGGAAAAGAGCAAGGGGACTCCCGGAAGGAAGAAGCTTTACGAGGAATTGCGGGAGGCCGCGGGCACAGCCGCGCGCCTGCTCGGCACGGATGCGGAGAATATCGCATTCCTTTCCCACACCACGGAAGCCCTCAACCTTCTCGCGAATTCCATCACTTGGCGGCCCGGGGACGAAGTCCTCATCTGCGATCTCGAGTTTCCCTCGAATGTCGTGGTCTGGCTGCGGCTGCGAAGCCTCGGGGTCAAGGTGGTGGTGGTCCCATCCTCAGGCGGCCGCGTGGAATTGGAGGATTGGAAGGCGAGGTTGTCCGAACGCACCAGGGTGGTCTCCGTCAGCAAGGTGAGCTACAAGTCGGGCACCCGGATTCCCTATCTCGAGCAACTGGCCGGGGAGGCGCACGCCGTAGGAGCGCTCTTCTGCGTCGATGCCACGCAGGCGCTGGGGCGAGTGCCGGCGCCGCTCGCAGGCGTCGATTTCCTCGCCGCCAGCAGCTACAAATGGCTTCTGGGAAGCCACGGCGTCGGAGTGGTCTACGCCTCCCCCCGGCTGCGCGAACTGGTTACGCCTGCTTCCATGGGATGGTTCGCGCTGGAGGAACTGTTCCACCCGCAGCGCTTCGAGACGTACACGCCCAAGCGCGGCGCGGCTTCGCTGCAAACCGGCATGCCCAATTTCCCCGGCATCTTTGCTCTCAAGGCCGGCTTGGAATGCATTCTCCAGCCTGGCGTGGAGCGGATCGATCAGGAATTGCGTCCGCTGGTGACGGCGCTGCGCAATGGGCTGGTCGAGCAAGGATGGGAACTGCTGACGCCCGCCGAGGAACGCTTCGCTTCGGGCATCGTCTCGTTCCAACATCCGCAGCCGCAACAACTCGCCGCACGCCTCGCCGGGGAAGGTGTTATCGTGTGGGGCGGCGATGGCCGCATCCGCATCTCCGTTCATCTCTACAGCGAAGAGGAAGACGTGGCGCGATGCCTGTCAGCCATCCGGCGAATTACGGCGCGTTAGAACGGAAGCGTATGGTATCCATCAAGGCGTTACCCAAGCGGGAAGGGGAAGTGGAAAGAGTGTACCGGCTCTTGAAAGGCTGGATCCTCGAAGGCCGGCTGCGTCCCGGAGATTTCCTCTCCGAGGTCGAGCTGGCCCGGCAGTGCGAGACTTCCCGCACGCCGGTTCGCGAAGCCTGTAATCTGCTCTCGCAGGAGAAATGGATCCAGCGCATCCGTCACAAAGGCTACGTCCTGCCGCCGATTTCCATCCGCGACATCATCGAAGTCTACGAATACAGGAAGCTGCTCGAATGTTTCACCGCGGAGCGCGCCGCCGCCAGCGCCACCGCCGAGGAAGTGAAAACACTGCGCGACATCGTGGCCGCCGAGGACCGCATGGACCTGGACATGGGCGAGTTTCTGAAAGGCAATCAATTGTTCCACACCCGCCTCGGCGAGATTGCGCGCAACCAGCGTGTGCTCGAACAGCTTGTGCTCACCCTTCAGTACGTCCAGCGGCTGGATGTTCTCTCCACGCAGCGGGACACGCGTCCGGTGCCTCACCGGGACATTGTACGGGCCATCGAGACCAGAAACGTTCAGGAGGCGGGCCGCGCCATGGCGGAGCATATCAATGTCTCCCGCGATCAGATGCTGCGCCTGTTCGGATCGTAATTCGGTGAAGAAGGACAAAGGCAATGAGTGAGTCCGGTTATTGGGAGCGCACCGACACCTTCGAGCAGAAGATGAAGCTGCTCGAAGCCGCCTGGAAGCGGAATGATTTTCGCGTGGCGCGGGCGCTGACAAACTCCCTGCGCATCATGGCCATGCAGGCGCAGGCGGAAGAGGAGAATCCTCGCAGTCCGGTTACGGGGGTCCGTGAGGAAACGGTGGACTCGCTGCCCCCTTCCTGGCGCGCATGGGCCAAGGGTTGGAGCCGCTTCCAGGCCTTCGCGCTCGATGAGACCGTGGGACAGAAACGGCCGCCGGAGCCAGTTGAACTCTCGCTGCGCGCCGCTGCTGACCACGCCGGTTCCCTGGCAAGGGAAGTCCGCGTGGCGCGCGTTGCCGGCGGCGAGTTGCGCGAGGTTCCCTGCCAGGTGTTCGGCGAGATCCGGCGCGGACAGGAACGGTTCTGCAAGGTTCTCTTCCTTGCCGGCGGAGCGGCCCATCAGCGGCAAAGCTACCTCATCTTCTATGGCAATCCGGACGCCGAACTGCCGCAATATCCCACCGATCTAGAAACGCGGGGCGAAGGCTTCGCGCTCGACATCGAGAACGATTTCTTCCGCTTGAGGCTCTCTCGCCAAATGGGGCAACTCGAGCGCCTGACGATCAAGCGCGAACACGGACTGGAACTCTTCGCCGGCGGAGAGGGCCACGGCGAGCCGCCGGGGATCGACTGGGCCCACGACTACGTCACCTCCGGACGCCTGCAAAAACTCCGCATTACGCTGTGGGAAACGTGCCCGGATTACGAAGTGGTGCGCGGTCCGCTGTGCACCATCGTCCGCAGATGGGGCTTTCCGTATTCTCCCGTGCATCCGGTCTTCTCGCCGTCTCGGATCCACATGGACGTCGAATACCGCTTTTACTCCGGCCTGCCGTGGTTCCACAAGACCGGCACGATGACGGCGCTGAAGGATGTCGAGGTGGATGCGCTGCGTGACGACGAGTGGGTGTTCTCCGGACAGTCCTTTACGGACATCCTGTGGATGGGACCGGATGGCAAACTCCGCACCGGGCCGGTGACTCCCGAATTCACAGACAACATCTGGGCCGTCGGATTCTGCAATACCGTCAGCAGGGATTCCTTCCTCGCCCTGTTCCTCGAGCACCGCGGGGAGGGATTGCCGGAGTTGAAGCATTCCGGCTCCCCAATGATGTACTACCGCTGGCATGGCCACGTCTGGAGCCGTTATCCGCTGCCGGTGAAGAACGTTCCGGCGGGAGCCGTGCTGCGCCAGAAGAATGCCTACGCGGCCATCCCCTTCACCATGAAAGAAAGTCCGCGGCAGTTGGAAGACTTGCGACACCGGCTGTTGAATCCTTATCAGGTTTCCGCTCTGGAAGTGAATCGCGCGAGCGCCGCAAGAGAGCAGACCGGACAACTCGCACGGCCGGGCGAGGCGGGCGATAGCCCTGTCTCGAAGAAAGCCTTGTGGGAAGCGCTGCGCGGGTGCAAGGACGAACAACTCTACGCGTCGGATATCAATGTCGTGGACTTGGGACTGGTCTACGACATTCGCGTCCGCGGCGATGTGGTGCATGTCGTGATGACCATGCCCCACCGCGGCAGGCCCCTGCTTGGGTACTTCACCTATGGTTCCGGCGGGAACACGACTCCCGTGCGGCAGCAGTTGATGAAGGTTCCCGGTGTGCGGAAGGTCGTGGTGGAGCAGACCTGGGAACCGGGCTGGAATTCCAACCGGCTCACTCCGGAGGGCCGCCGGAAACTCGGGCTCGATAGCTGACTCCGGACACTGCGCTGTCCGTCGCAGTCTGATATCCTCGTCCTCTCATGAAGGGACGAACTTTTCTCTTTCTGCTGCTGGCCGCGCAACCCGGACTCGCGCAGGCCATCTCCGAAACCATCCGCGTCGAAGGCCATGTCGCCGTCCCCATGCGGGATGGAGTCAAGTTGTACGCCGACGTGTACCGGCCGCGCAGGGAAGGGCGATTTCCCACTCTCATCACCCGCACGCCTTACGGTGTGCAGCGCGACGGCATGCATCCAGCCGTCATCGCCTTCGCGCAGCACGGCTATGCGGTGGTGGTTCAGGATGTGCGCGGCCGCTATGAATCCGAAGGCGCCTGGGACCCCTTCCGCAATGAAGCAAACGACGGATATGACACGGTGGAGTGGGCCGCGCGCCAGCCCTGGTCGAACGGCAAAGTCGGCATGCACGGGGGATCTTACCTGGGCCATGTCCAGTGGCAGGCGGCCACCATGGCTCCTCCGCATCTGACCGCCGTCTTTCCCGTTCTTGCCTCCACCAGCATCTACCACAACACCTTCTTTCATGGCGGCGCCTTCAAACTCGCGCTGGCGCTCGGTTGGGGCGTGGTGCGGATGCCGAATCGCATCATGAATCCGCAGTACTGGCACACGGAGCCCTACTCTCCGGAGGAACTCAAGTACGAAAACATCATCTGGACTCTGCCTCTCAACCGCATCGACCTGGAGTCCTCCGGACAGAAGGTGGGATTCTTCCGCGACTGGTTGCGGCATCAGAGTTACGACAGCTACTGGCGCGCCATCAGCGATGAGGATCGGATCCAGGCGGTGAAGGTTCCGGCCCACACCTTCGGCGGATGGTTCGATCTTCTGCTCGGCGGGACCCTGAATGGCTACACGGGATTGCGGGCGAAGGGCGCCACTGAGGCTGCGCGGAAAGGAGCGAAGATGATCATCGGTCCCTGGGGCCACGGCGCCAGCCAGAAATACGGCGACATCGATTTCGGGCCGCAGGCGATGCGTTCCCTGTTCGACATGGAACTGCGCTGGAACGACCATTACCTGAAAGGAATCGACAATGGAATCGATCGCGAACCGCCCGTGGAACTGTTCCTCATGGGAGTGAACAAGTGGGTCCAATACGAGGATTGGCCGGTCCCCGGCACGAAGTTCACTTCGGTGTATCTGGCGAGCGGCGGTAATGCCAACTCGATGCGGGGAGACGGAAAGCTTCAGTTTGAGGCGCCCTCCGGCGCGGACGCGGACAGGTTCGTCTATGATCCGAACAACCCTGTCCCGAGCCTCGGCGGCAACGATTGTTGCGGGGCTCCTTTCCTGACAGGACCTCGCGACCAGCGGCCGGTGGAATCGCGCCACGATGTACTCGTCTACACCAGCGAGATCCTGAAGGAACCGCTGGCGATTGCCGGGCCGGTGAAGATGAAGCTCTACGCATCGACCGATGGCCGCGACACGGACTTCATGATCAAGCTGGTGGACGTGTATCCGAACGGGACGGCATGGAACATCGCGGAAGGCATCCTGCGGGCGCGCTTTCACAAGGGAATGGACAAGATGGAACTACTCGAGCCGAACCGCGCCTACGAACTGGAGATCGACATGCGCGGAACGGCGAATGTGTTTCAACCCGGGCACCGCATTCGGGTGGACGTCACCAGCAGCAACTTCCCGCAATATGACCGCAATCCGAACACGGGAGAGGATCTGGGCGCGTCCGGCAGGATAAGGGTTGCGCGGCAGACGGTGTTTCACTCGAGCGCCGCTCAGTCACATATTGTGTTGCCGGTGGTCAGCCTGCCGTAGATGCGAGGGCCGCGGCCTCGCACTCCCGCTCTCTCCCGCGGACCACTCTGCGTCCGGCGAGTTTGCCGCCGGTCTCGGTAACGACAGTCCACTGGCGCTCACCCATATCGCCGTCGCAATACAACACCACCCAATCCTTTGTCATGCCCAATTGATGGGCTCGCGGGGTGTTCGAGTAAAGCGCCGTGTAGTGGCGATTCCCCCGGTCGGTATGCAGAATCGGGAGCCACGCCTCATGAGCCGGGTTCATGCGTTTGGGAGCGATCTTCGGAAGCGTGCTTGCCGCGGCGCGTTCGCGATACTCCCGGTCCACATCGAGCAGTTCCTCCACAGGCACTGCCGCAACCGGCGGCGGGATTCGCCGGGGAGGCCTGCCCAATCGCACGCTCAGAGAGTCCATGACGGCGGCGACCCGTTTTGGACCGAACCCATGGATCGCGGCCAGGCGTCCATCGTGAGCAGCGGCTTCCAGGTCTTCCAAACAGCAGATATGGTGTTCCTGATGCAGCCGGGCTGCCCACAGTGTGCCGATGCCGGGAACGGTGGCAAGCAGCTTCTCCGGATCGGTTTCCCCGCGCAACCGGTCCAGCAGCCTGAGCCTGCCCGTCTGGATCAGTTCCGATAGGGACGAGGCGAGCCGCTCCCCGATGCCGAGGCTCCGCCTCAGCCCCTCCTCACCATCGCGCGCCCACAACTCCTCGAGCGGCTCGCCATACGACTCGATCTGCCGGGCCGCGTTTCGATACGCCTGGACCCGGAATGGATTTCCGTCCTGCTGGGCCAGCAAATCGGCCACTTCGCGTAGCCGTCTCGCCAGAAACCGGTTCAATGAGGCTCCTTCTTATATAGGAGCAATCTACATGCCACGAAGCGAATTGGCTGCAGAAGCTCGAAGATCTCCAGCGAGGTATCGATCTCTGGCTGGCGGGGGAAGCGCGGATGCCGCTGGCAATCGCGTTGGCTGGCCGAGGACCTGCCGGCAGCGGTGAAAACAATGCCGGAGGTGGAGAAGGCCGATGTTGCCGGCTCACTTCGCCGGCGCCGCGAAACCATCGGCGACATCGACATGTTGATTGTCTCGAGATTGATCATCCGCAGGTCCGGACGAACGCGATCGAACTCGGCAAGCGCGTCGCCCCAGATATAACGGAAGCCGACGCGGCGGGGAATGGGGTCGTTGGTCTGCTCCGCCTCAGCGACGTAGCCCAGGGCCGACTTCATGTAGCCTTCATAGAGGACCGGGTCGGAGGGATGGGGCAAGACCTGGTCAATGCCGCGGCCGGTCATCACATCGCCGCACAGGAACAGCGTGATTGGCCGGACGTTTGCCATAGCAAGTCTGGAAAGGCCAATTTGCTGGAGGAACTCCCTTCGCGACCGCATGCGATTCGCGGCCCTCCAGCCACTATGGTAAACAAAGACGGAAGGTTTCCGGTGACAACAGCATCCGCTTCGCCCCATGGGCCGCACTCCTCCGCGCCTCTCTCGCCGCTATTCACGGACCTCTACGAACTGACGATGGCGCAGGCCTATCAGGCGGAGCATATGGAGGAAGCGGCGGTGTTCGAACTCGCTTTTCGTACGATGCCGCGGAACCGCAACTATGTCGTCGCCGCGGGCTTCGACGACGTGGTGGGGTTTCTCGCCGGTTTGGAGTTTCTCCCCGGCGACCTCGAGTATTTGCGGAGCCGCAAGGAGTTCACCGAAGAGTTCCTGCGGCGGTTGGAGTGTCTGCGGTTCACCGGCGACGTGTACGCGGTTCCCGAAGGCGCCATTGTGTTTCCGAACGAACCCATGCTTCAGGTGATTGCTCCGGTGATGGAAGCGCAGTTGGTGGAAACCTATCTGCTGAATCAGGTCCATCTGCAAAGCGTCGCGGCGACGAAGGCGGCCCGTGTGGTGGATGTCGCCGGAGGCCGGGCGGTGGTGGACTTCGGCTCGCGCCGCGCTCATGGAACCGACGCCGCCCTCAAAGTGGCGCGCGCCATCTACCTTGCCGGAGCCGCCGGGACCTCCAATGTTCTCGCCGGCAAGATGTACGGGATACCCTTATTCGGCACCATGGCGCACAGCTACATTCAGGCGCATGACGATGAGGCCGCGGCCTTCGAAGCATTTGCCGCTCTCTATCCGGAAACCACACTGTTGGTGGATACCTATGACACGCTGGCGGGCGTACGCAAGGTCATCGACTTGAGCCGCAAGCTGGCTTCCCAATTCAGCGTGCGCGCCGTGCGGCTTGATTCCGGCGACCTCGGCCGCCTTGCCGTCGAGACGCGGAAACTGCTGGACGATGCCGGCTTGCAAAACGTCGGAATCTTCGCTTCGAGCGGCCTCGATGAGTATGAGATCCGGCGGCTGGTCCATTCCGGCGCTCCCATCAACGCGTTCGGCGTCGGCACAAAACTGGTGGTGAGCGCGGACGCTCCGGAACTCGACATGGCCTACAAACTCGTCGAATACGCCGGCACGGGGCGGCTCAAGCTCTCGACGAACAAGCTGCTGTACCCGGGCCGCAAGCAAGTATTCCGGCAGGTGGAAGAAGGGATTCTGGCCCGCGACGTGATCGGGCGATTCGATGAGCGGCTCCCGGGCGAACCACTGCTGCGCCCGCTGATGAAGCAGGGCCGCGCCGTCGCGCGCGTCGATCTCAGCGAATCGAGAAGCCGCCTGCAAAGCGAACTCGAGCGATTGCCGCCGCCGGTTCGCGGGCTGGACCCTGCGCCCGCTCCCTATCCCGTTCACTACAGTGAGCGCTTGCAGGCGGATCTCGAGGCGATCCGGCAAAGGCTCCGTGGCGGAGCATGACCAATCTACTCCGCCGGCAATAACACAAGCTCCGCGAGCGCCTCCATCGTCCGTACGTAATGGATCTGAAGATCGCCCAAGTGCTCCGCCTTCAGATCCTCCTTTACATTCGCCTCGTTGTCCGTCGGGATCGCGACGTTGCGGATCCCGCTGCGCTTCGCCGCGAGCACCTTCTCCTTGATCCCGCCGACGGGCAGGATCAAGCCCGTGAGTGTGATTTCACCGGTCATCGCGAAATCGGATTTCACTCGGCGCCCGGTCAGGGAGGAGATCAGCGCCACCGCCACCGTCACACCGGCCGAAGGCCCATCTTTGGGAATCGCCCCTGAGGGCACGTGGACATGGATGTCGCTCCGGGCAAAGACTTCAGGGTCAATCCCGTAGAGCAGGCCATGAGACCGCACCCAAGTGAGCGCCGCCTGTACGGATTCCTGCATCACTGAACCCAGTTGCCCCGTCATGGTGAGCCCCCGGTTTCCGCCGGGCATGCGGCCGGCTTCCACAAACAGCACGTCGCCGCCCACCGGAGTCCAGGCAAGCCCGACAGCGACACCAGGGCGCTGGGTTCTCTCACTCACCTCGAACTCCGTTCGGAATTTCGGGGGTCCGAGGAACTGGGCGAGAATCTCCTCGCTGGCCTCCACCTTCTGGTGAACTCCCGCCGCGATTCGCCGTGCCTGCTTTCTGCACACGCTGCCGATGCAGCGCTCGAGATTCCGCACGCCTGCTTCCCGCGTGTAGCGCCGGATGATATAGCGCAGCGCCTCCTCGGAAAACTCGACATCCTGCATCTCGAGACCGTTTTCCCGCGTCTGCCGGGGAATCAGATAACGGAACGCGATAGCCACCTTTTCCTGTTCCGTGTAGCCCTGCAACTCGAGAACTTCCATGCGATCGCGCAAAGCGTCCGGCACGGTGTCCAGTTGGTTTGCCGTGGTGATGAACAAGACTTTGGAAAGGTCGAAGGGCACGTCGAGAAAGTTGTCCCGGAAGGAGAAGTTCTGCTCCGGGTCGAGGACCTCGAGCAGCGCGGAGGCGGGGTCCCCGTGAAACTCATGCCCGAGCTTGTCGATTTCGTCCAGCATGAACACCGGGTCGTTGGCTCCCGCGCGGCGGATTCCGTGGATGATCTGCCCCGGCAGGGCGCCGATGTAAGTTCTGCGATGCCCACGAATCTCCGCCTCGTCGTGCATGCCGCCAAGCGAGATACGCACGAACTTCCGGCTCAGGGCGCGGGCAATCGACTTGCCCAGCGAGGTTTTGCCGACGCCAGGAGCGCCGGTGAAACACAGGATGGGGCCTTTCGAACCGGGCTTCAATTGCAGCACCGCCAGGAAATCGAGGATCCGGTCTTTCACCTTCTCGAGGTCGTAGTGATCTTCGTCCAGAACCCTGGCTGCCCGGGTCACGTCCACCGCCTCACCCGTGGACACCGACCACGGCAGGCTGACCATCCATTCAAGATAATTACGGGCGACACCGTATTCGGAGGACATGGGAGAGAGCGCGGAGAGACGGTTCAACTCCTTGAGGGCCTCCTCTTTCACGTGCTCCGGCATCCCGGCAGCCTCCAGCTTTTGCCGCAACTCGCCGATTTCCTTCCTGTTCCCCTCTTCCTCCCCCAATTCCTTCCGGATCGCCTTGAGTTGCTCGCGAAGATAGAACTCGCGCTGCGCCTGCGTGATCGCTCCATGAGCCTCGATGTGGATTTTCTGCCGGAGTTGAATGCGCTCCAGTTCGCGCAGCGCCAGTTCGTCCACGCGGCGAAGCCGCGCGACCACATTGAGTTCGGATAGTAAGCCCTGGCGTTCCGGGAAGGAAAGGCCAGGCAGAATCGTGCCGGCGAAATCCGCCAGTCGGCCAAGGTGTGAAATATTGGCAATCGTGATCTGCATGTCATCGGGAAGATCGGGCGTTGCGGCAATCACCTGCTTGACGGTCTCGATGAGGTGATCGCGCAGCGCCTGGGCTTCGGCGTCACGGGGCGTCTCCGGATCTTTCAGCAATTCCACATTGGCGATGAGCTGCGGCTGCGTGCTGACGAAGTCGATGACACGGAAGCGCGCGAGGCCCTCGCAGAAGACGAGAATGTGATCGTCACCTGTCTGCAGGATGCGGTGAATCAGGCCGACGCTGCCGGTTTCGAGCAGGTCGGATGGCTTCGGTTCCTCCACACTGCGGTCCCGCTGCGCCACAATCCCGATTTGCTTCCCCTCCCCCACACCGGAAACCAGTTCGATGTGCCCCGGTCTCCTGAGCGTCATCGGAAGGATGGCATTGGGGAACAGGACGCCTTCGCGCAAGGGCAGGATGGGAAGGTTCTTCACCACTGACGGAAGCAGTGGCGAGGTAGGCGGCGTATCAACCGATTTGGTGGCCATCCGGCCTCCCTTTCAAGGATAGGTGCAATTCTACCGCCACCCGGCGGCGGGGGCCACAGCCGCAAGACTGGTGAATATACACAAACAAAGCGCCCTATCACGCAGGTGTGCGCCAAACCGCGCAGGACAAGTATGTTGTCAACCACAAGATACAATAGTAGAAGGAATATCCCTTTCCCGTGCTGAGTGCTTCCATTTGGAATTACGGCCCCGATACGCGAGCGAACTTCCGGAACGTTGTACTCAGTTCGAGGACGAAGGAAGGATATGAACAATCCAGTACGTCAGCGGCAGTGGCTTTTTCCCGTGGTCAATCTGTTGATTCTTGTCGCCCTGTTGTATGTAGGGACCCTCGGGCTTGGAAATATCGCTCCGCAACGTGTTTCCTACACCGAGTTTCTGGCCCAGGTGCGCGCAGGAAAACTCTCCGCGGTCGAAATCACAGATCAGGATCTGATCGGGGTGAAGAAGCCGAGTGAGGCAAAGAAGAAAGGAGAGCCTTCGCCGGAGGAGCGCATCATTGCCACGCGCCTGCCGGGCATTGATGACACCGCTCTCCTCAAAGAGCTAGAAGATCGCCAGATCAAGGTTACCGGCCGCATCGAGCGCAACTCCTGGGTTTGGGGCCTTCTGGGCTGGATGCTTCCTTTGCTGCTTATCGGCCTGCTCTACGTGTTTGGAATGCGGCGGCTGCGTCAGGGCGGCGGCGCCATGACGTTCGGGCGGAATCGCGCCAAGATTTACGACCAGTCCAGCCGCGTCAAGGTTACCTTTGCCGACGTCGCCGGAGTGGATGAGGCGAAGGCCGAATTGCTCGAGATTGTCGATTTTCTGCGGCGTCCGGCCCGCTATCAGGCGCTCGGGGGACGTATTCCCAAAGGGGTCCTGCTGGTAGGGCCCCCAGGTACCGGCAAGACACTGCTGGCGAAGGCGGTTGCGGGAGAGGCTGGGGTTGCCTTTTTCTCCATTTCCGGGTCCGAATTTGTCGAAATGTTCGTCGGTGTGGGAGCGGCCCGGGTTCGCGACCTGTTCGAACAGGCGAAGCAAAAAGCGCCGTGCATCGTGTTCATCGATGAACTGGATGCGATCGGCAAATCCCGCACTTCAGGCCGCGGCATCGGCTTCAGCAACGAAGAGCGCGAGCAGACGCTGAACCAGTTGCTTGCCGAGGTGGATGGCTTCGACACCTCCGAAGGCGTAATCCTGATGGCCGCCACCAACCAGCCGGAAGTGCTGGATGCGGCGCTTTTGCGCGCCGGACGCTTCGACCGCCAGGTGCTGGTGGACCGCCCGGACCTCAAGGGCCGGGAGGAAATCCTACAGGTGCATGCGCGCAAGATTCACATGGCGCCGGACGTGGATCTGGGGATTATTGCCGCGCGGACGCCCGGCATGGCGGGAGCCGATCTCGCCAATATTGTGAACGAGTCCGCGCTCCTTGCTGTCCGCCGGGGCGCCAAGAGCGTCGAGCTGGTGGACATGGAGGAGGCGATTGACCGCGTCATGCTGGGCCTCGAGAAGAAGCGGCGCGTCATGACGCCGGCGGAGAAGGAGCGGATCGCCTATCACGAATCCGGCCACACGCTGGTGGCCTTGTCCGTCGAGCATGCTGATCCTGTTCACCGCGTGTCCATCATTCCCCGCTCCATCGGAGCACTGGGATACACATTGCAGTTGCCGACCGAGGAGCGGTTCCTCATGACGCAGCCGGAACTCGAAGACCGGATCACAGTTTTGCTGGGCGGCCGCGCCGCGGAAGAAATTCAATACAATGGCGTCGTGTCCACCGGGGCCGCCGATGACCTCGATCGGGCGTCCGAACTTGCCCGGCAGATGGTGACGCGTTTCGGCATGAGCGGGCAGCTCGGAAAGCTGACCTACGGGCGCCCGCTCGCATCCCCCTTCCTCAAGTCGATGTTTACCACTGAAGAGCGAAATTACAGCGACACGACGGCAAGGATTATCGACGAGGAAAGCAAACGGATCGTGGACGCGGCCTTCGAACGGGCGGAGTCGATCCTGCGGGAGCGGGATGATCAACTCAATCACCTGGCATCGGAACTGATCCGCAAGGAGACGCTGAACAAGGAAGAACTCGACGTGGTGATGCAATCCGTGGCCGCGCCCCCGGCGCCCGCCAAACACGCCGCCGGCTGCTGATCCCGTTCGAGTCGGGCCGGAACCGAGCGCGCCCTCGAACGCCGGGCGCGGCATGCGGATAGGACTCTCGATTGCTGATCAGGCAGTGGGAGGCGTCCATGCCCGTCCTGGAAAAACCTGACCTGAAGGGCAAGCAAATCGATGAAGAGGCTTGCCGGCTCCATGCCTTGTATCAGGGCAAGATCCAAGTGATCCCGAAGTGCCCCATCCGCAATTCCGGCGACTTTGCCTACTGGTATACGCCCGGCGTAGCGGCTCCATGCCGGGCGATCGAGGCGGACCTGTCCCGGGTGTACGAGTTTACGAACAAGGCCAATCTGATCGCCATCGTCTCCGACGGATCGCGCGTGCTGGGCCTGGGAAACATCGGGCCGCATGCGGGTATACCAGTGATGGAGGGTAAGGCGCTCCTGTTCAAATATCTCGGGGGAGTGGATGCGATCGCGATTTGCCTGGCGACGCAGGAAGAGCGGGAGATCGTGCGAACCGTTCAACTTCTGGAGCCCTCTTTTGGCGGCATCAACCTCGAGGACATCGCTCAGCCGCGGTGCTTCCGAGTCCTCGAGGAACTGCGCCGAACCATGACCATCCCGGTCTGGCACGACGATCAGCAGGGTTCGGCCACAGCGGTTCTGGCGGCATTTATCAATGCGCTGAAGGTGACGGGCAGGCAGATGCGTTCCGCCAGGATCGCGATGATCGGCATGGGCGCCGCCAACTTCGCCACCTACCGGTTGCTGAAAGCATACGGAGTGGATCCCGCGCAGATCATCGCCTGCGACAGCCAGGGGACGCTGCACCGGAATCGCGTTGACCTGGAACGGCAGCAGCAGGAATACCGCGAAAAATGGATGGTCTGCGAGGAGACGAACCCCGAGCGCGTGGCCGGCGGCATCCAACAGACGCTGCGGGGGGCCGACGTCTGCATCGCGTTTACGCGTCCGCTCCCCGGGCTGATCGAGGCCGAATGGATTCGCGGAATGGCCAGGGACGCGATTGTCTTTGCCTGCGCCAATCCGGCCCCGGAGATCTGGCCATCGGACGCGCACCGGGCGGGAGCGCGAATCGTGGCCACGGGACGAGGCGACTTTCCGAATCAGTTGAACAATTCCCTGGTGTTTCCGGGGATTTTCCGCGGGACCCTGGATGCGCGCGCATCCACCATTACCGACGGGATGACGATTGCGGCGGCCCTCGAACTGGCGCGCTGCGCCGAGGAGCACGGGTTGCGCGAAGACGCCATCCTGCCCACCATGGCCGATTGCCAGGTGGCGCCGCGCATCGCCGCGGCGACGGCGATGAAGGCGCGGGAGCAAGGCCTTACGCGGGTCACGCGGACTCGCGAGGAGTATCTCGAGGCGGCAACCCGCCGCATCGCGGAAGCGCGCCGTTTGTCCGAAATTGCCACACAAGCGAGCACTGAGTACGCGCCCTGAAACGCTTGATGGAGGTTTGAGCCTTGATCCATTCCCGTAGGAGCTTCGCATTTTCCTCCTTCCTGTTGGCGCCGGTATGCCTTCCTGTGGAACCCGCCATCATTTCCCTGCCCCGCCCGATGGAAACCGGCAAAACCAGCGTCGAGTCCGCTCTGGCGAAGCGGCGATCCGTCCGGGCCTACACGAAGGAATCGCTGACCGTAGCCGAACTCGGCCAGTTGCTGTGGGCTGCGCAAGGCGTTACATCCCCCGACGGCAAGCGGACCGCGCCTTCGGCAATGCACCGCTACCCGCTCGAGATCGCTGTCGTCGCGCAACGCGTGGACGGCCTCGCCGGCGGCACTTACCGCTATCTGCCGTCGAAGCATTCCCTGGAAACGCTCACCCTGGCAGGCGCAGGCTCTCCGTTGCTGGCGCGCGCGGCTTCACAGGCCCCGGTACAGAGCGCCGCGGCGGTCTTCGTGATCGCGGCGGTGTATGAACGAATGGGGCCGGGCGCGAAGAATCGCACCTGGACGGATTACGAAGCGGGCCTCGCCAGTGAAAACCTGCTGCTCGAAGCCGTGGCGCTGGGGTTGGGGGCGGTGGTCACGGGAGGAATCGACCCTGCCGCGGTGAAGGAAGCCGTGAGATTCACCGGCAGCGAGCAGGTGATTGTTGTGATTCCAGTGGGCCATCCGGAAGCGGCACGATAGTTCCTTTAGCCGTAGAGAATCCCAGGTGGGCGCGGAACCGGGTATACTTTGGCTTCAGGCGGCTCCGGCGCAATGCACGCAGCCCCCGGGAGGCACAGTGTCCACCATCACCAGAAGGTCCTTATTCAGGAAAACCGCGGCCGGCGCTGCGTTGCCTGCCATGTTCCAGGCATCATCCCGCGATCTGTCCGCCAGCCCACTGGGAATCCCCATCGGAAGTCAGACTTATCCGCACCGCCAGCGCATCAAGGATGGCGACTTCGCCGGCTTGTGCAAGAGCTTCGTCGATCTTGGCGTCGGGATGATAGAACTCTGTTCGCCCGGATATTCCGAGTTCGCCGGCCTGTCCGATGCGAAGCAGACGCGAAAGATCATCGAGGACCACGGGTTGAAATGTCCCAGCGCCCACTTCACGATGCGTGAACTGCGCACAAATCAGGAAAAGGCGATTGACTGGGCCAGAGAAATCGGGATGACGCAAATGGGAACTGCAACGCTGAGCGGTCATGTCGAAAACGGCGTCACCACCATGGATGTCGTCAAGCGCGCGGCCGAGGAGTACAACAAGATTGCGGAAACCGCCGCCAAAGCCGGAATCCAGCAGTTCCTTCACGATGAGCGCTTCGAGATGTCGAAAGTGGACAACCGCTTGACGTACGTTGCCCTTCTCGAGTTGCTCGATCCGAAGCTCGTCAGGATGCAGTTCCAGATGTCCGCCATGGTCGCCGTCGGGGATCCTGTCATGTATTTCAACAAATACCCGGGGCGGTTCCTCTCCATGCATTTGCAGGGGGTCGACACCAGTGCGGCGAAAGGCGCCGGGCGGTCTCCCGGTGTGCCCGTCGGCAGGGATTCTCTTCAGTGGCCGAAAATCTTCGCCGCCGCTAAGAAGGGCGGAGTCAGAAACTACTTTGTCGAGCAGAATTGGGATCTCACGGTCGAGAGCGTTTCCTATCTGAAGACTTTGAAGTAGATTCGGATCTTCCCGTCATCCACTGCGGCAGTTCGAATACATAAAGCGCGTTCCCGTTGCCCGGGAAATGGATCTCCGGCGCGATCACGTGCGGCACGTCGCGCAGGCTGCCTCCGCCCAACCCCGTCGTCACGGCGATGTACTGCTTGCCGCCGATGGAAACGGACTGGCAATGGGGCGGGAATACGGCGAGCGGACCCGCTCCCAGGTTTGAGGTTGGGCATCGCGCACGCGGCGATAGATTATGTATAATCGCTCAAACCACCCTCACGAGAATTGTCATGTTGTCTTTCAAGCCAAAGCCCGTCCTCTCCATATTCCTGGCCGCAGCCTTCGGCTGTTCCCTGGCCTCCGCGCAGATGTCCGTCACCGGCACCATCACCGGCACCGTGATGGATCCGTCGGCTCAAGTTGTAGCCGGCGTAACCGTCACCATCATCAGCGCGAAGACCGGCGAGATCAGGACCGCCGTCGCCAACGATACCGGCTCCTTCAATTTCAGCGCCGTCCAGCCCGGCACCTACACCTTGAAGGTCAGCCACGCGGGCTTCAAGGCGTACGAGCAGAGCGGCGTCGTGGTCAGCGCCAATGAGCGCGTCGCGCTGGGCGATGTCGTCTTACAGATTGGCGAAGTCACCGAGACGGTAAGTGTCACCGCGACGGCGGCGCAGGTGCAAACCGACAGCTCAGAACATTCCGCCACGCTCACCAATTCCCAACTCGAAAATCTCACTGCCCGCGGCCGCGACGTGGTCTCGATGCTGAGAACCATTCCCGGCGTGCAATACCAGGCTGACCAGGATTCCGTAGGCGGCTCCTACGGAACGGGCACGCCCAACATCGGGGGCGCCTCCTCCGGCACCAACATTCTCGCTGTAGACGGCGTGGTCAGCAACGATATGGGCACGCCCAGTGTATTCTCGAGCGTCACCACGCTGGACGCCATCGGCGAAGTCAAAGTCATTCTGAACAGCTACCAGGCCGAATACGCCGGAAATGGCGGCGCCGTCGTCCAGGTGGTCACCAAGTCGGGCGGCAAGGATTTTCATGGCGGCGGCTACTACTTCGTCCGCAATGAAGCTCTCAACGCCAACGATTTTTTCAATAACCGGAACAGCGTCCGGCGTCCCCGCTACCGCTACAACACCTTCGGCGCAACGCTCGGCGGGCCCATCTACATTCCCGGCAAGTGGAACCAGGATCGCAGCAAGCTGTTCGGCTTTTACAACCTCGAACAGTGGCAGATCTCCATCCCCGGAGCGCTCAATCAGTACACCATGCCCACGGCCCAGGAGCGCCAGGGCGACTTCTCCCAGACACTCGACCTGAACGGCCGCGTCATCCCCATTACCGACCCCATCACACACAGCCCTTTTCCCGGCAACCTGATTCCCCAATCGCGGCAAAACCCCAACGGCCTCGCCTTGCTGAACGTGCTGCCGCAACCCAATTTCGTCAACCGAGCCATCACCGGCGGCAACTATAACTACCAGATCCAGGAGGTGCAGAAGGACCCCAAGCGCAGCCAGCTCTTCAAGATCGACTATGTCCCCACGCCCAAGGACCGGTTCTACGTGCGCGGCAAGACCTGGACCGCGCAGCAGGAAGGCTACGCCGTCGCCGCCGGAGCAACTCCTGTCGGCTTCTTCGGCCAGTGCTATTGCTTCACCGAATCCGGGCTCGGCGTGGGAGCTACGCACGTCTTCACCTCCTCCATCGTGATGGAGGTCAACGCCGGCCTGCGTCACAATCACGAAGCCTGGTATCCCTACGGAGGTCCGGACGAGATCAAGAAAGTTCTGCGCTCCGCGATCGGCTACAACCTCGGCCAGTGGTATCCGCAGTCGAACGCCAATGGCTTCATTCCCCGCTTCTCCTTCGGAGGTGTCCCCAGTCCTCCCAACGTGAGCTACGACAACCGGCTGCTCACCGGAGGCACCGACTTCACCTTCAACACCAATGTCAACCTGTCCATTACCAAACAGGCGCATAACATCAAGATCGGCTGGGACATCATGCGGATGCGCGAATACGAAGGCGAACAAAGCGTGTTTTCCGGAACCTTTGATTTCGCCAAGAACGTTCTCAATCCGCTCGATACCAATTACGCCTTCTCCAACGCCGCCCTCGGAGTCTTCAACAGCTACACCGAATCGAACGGCCGCTACGGCTCCAACATGCGGCAGACGCTATCGGAATGGTTCGCCCAGGACAGTTGGAAGGTGAATCGGCGGCTGAACATCGACTACGGCGTGCGCTGGACCTACGCCACCCCGATGTATCCGCGTTATAACGGCCAGCAATCTGTCTTCGTCCGCGAGCTCTATGACAGATCGCAGGCGCCCACGCTGTATACTTCGGTGACGCAGAACGGCACACGCTTCGCGCAGAACCCGCTCAGCGGCGATCTTCTTCCCGCGGCTTACGTGGGCTTGTTTGTGCCCAACTCCGGCAATCCGGCTCCGGGCGGCGCAACCTCAGGCGACAAGAGCGTGCCCGTCGGCTTCGTCAACAATCCAGGCGTTCTTTGGGGACCCCGACTCGGTTTCGCCTACGACGTTTTCGGCAACGGCAAGACAGCGATCCGCGGCGGCGCGGCACTCCTCTACAACGCCCGCTTGAGCAAAGCCGGGCAGATGGTCAACAACCCTCCCGCGGTCTTCACTCCCATCACCTACTACGGCGACATGCGCACCTTCCTGCAGACCAGCGGGACACTTTCGCCCAGCAATACGCAGGGCTTCAATCTGAACAACAAGACTCCGAACAACTACAACATCACGTTCGGCGTACAGCAGGATGTCGGCCACTCCATCCTCGTCGATGCCTCTTATCTCACCGTCCTCGGCCAACACATCCCGCAGGCCGTCCAAATCAACACCGTGCCTTACGGCACCCACTTCCTGCCGCAGTACGCCGGGCTCACCGACAACTTCTTCCGCCCGTTCCCCGGATATAACAATATTTCCTGGACCGACAACGCGTACACTTCGAACTACCACGCCTTCCTGCTCACGGTGAACCGCCGCTTCGCCAACGGGCTCCAGTTCGGCTTCACCTACACGCTCTCGAAGTTCCTCGACTACACGGGCATCCCGGTCTACCGCCCGCTGCGCACCTGGGCGTACGGCTACGACACCACCGACCAGCGCCATAACGCAGTGGTCAACTTCACTTACAACCTGCCCCGCGCCAGCACCCGCCTCAACAACAACTCGTTCGCCAAGTGGGTCCTCGATGACTGGATGCTGAGCGGCATTGCCCAATGGGTTACCGGCACACCCGCGGCCATCGGACTCAGCACTGTCCAGGGCACTGACCTCACGGGAGGCGGCGACGGCCAGCGCGTCAACGTCGTCGGCGATCCCTTCAAAGGCGGCCATACTTTCTTCTCATGGTTCAACCCGGGTGCCTTTGCGGTTCCCGGCCGGAACGATCCGGGCAACGCGTCCAAGACCAGCGTCCGCAATCCCGGCGTCAACAACACGGATTTGTCGCTCGTCAAACGCTTCCCGCTCAAAAACGAAGCGCGCTATTTCCAGCTTCGCTGGGAAGCCTACAACGCCTTTAACCACACCCAATATTCCGGCATCAACACGTCGGCGCGGTTCGATCTGGCTACCGGCGCTCAGGTCAATGCGCTATTCGGCCAGGTCAGCTCCACACGCGCGCCTCGTGTGATGCAGGGTTCGCTTCGCTTCACGTTCTGACGTTTCGTTCCGGTCCCGGCGGGCCACGCGCAATGGCGCAGTGAAGTCGCTGCATTGTGACTACGGCAGTTCGAACACGTAAAGCGCGTTTCCGTTGCCCGGGAAATGGATCTCCGGCGCGATCACGTGCGGCACGTCGCGCGGGCTGCCTCCGCCCAACCCCGTCGTCACGGCGATGTACTGCTTGCCGTCGATGGAAAACGAAACCGGGTGCCCCTGCACGGACGTTCCGAGCCGCGTTTGCCACAACAGCGCGCCGGTCTTCACGTCGAATGCCTTGAAGTAGCGGTCGAGGTCGCCCACGAAAGCCACGCCGCCCGCGGTGGACAACACGCCGGTGAGAAACGGCGCGCGCTGCTCCACCGCCCACTTCTCTTTCATGGTGCGAACATCATAGGCCGCGAGCTTTCCGATCATGCCCTTCTTACCAGGCATCTCGAGGAAGTGCCGGTTGCCGGCGCCTCCTCCGGACCCGGCTTTCATTTCCACCTCGCGCCCCGACATTTCCATGCAACTCTGGCTGAGGGGAAGAATAAGTTGCCCGCTCGGCGGGTGGTAGCTCATCGGCTGCCAGTTGTGTCCGCCCTCCGTGCTGGGACAGACATGGAGCCATTCGCCGATCTTCTGCTCGAGGACGTCGGCGCGATAGGTCAACTTGCCCGTTTTGCGATCCACATCCGAGAAGGCATTCTGATAGACCGTCTCCGCCAGGTCGAGATACTGGCCGGTCACCCGGTCCAGTTTCCACAGGATGCCCGCCTTGCCGATGGAAAACACCAGCTTGCGCCCGTCCACATCCACCAGCACGCGCTCGAAGACCTCGTCCAGATCGAAGGTTTCCTGCGGCACATGCTGGAAGTACCAATCGAGTTTGCCCGTGTCGGCATTGATCGACAGCGTGCAGTTCGTATACAGCCCCTTGTCGCCGATCCTCGAGCCGCGGCTTACACGCATCCAGGGCTTGGCCTGCGAAACTCCCCAGTAAGTGCGGTTCAATTCCGGATCGAAGCTGCCGGAGATCCAGGTGTCGCCGCCCGCGCGAAAGAGATTGCCCAGAGAACCCCAGGTGTCGCCGCCGGGTTCGCCGTCGCGCGCAATCGTATTGAACTTCCACACGAGCGCCCCGGTTTGCGCGTCCCAGGCGCTGATGTAGCAGCGTTCCTCTCTGTACGCCCCGCATCCGGTGAGTCCCTGGAGGATTTTTCCGTTAATGGCGATGGTGCCGGAGGTGCTGCTGAAGCCGAGTTTGGCCGGCGCCACCTGGCTCGTCCAAACCATATTTCCCGTCCGCGCCTCGAGCGCGTGGAGCCTTGCGTCCGTGCCCGAAAGATAAACCTTATCGCCCCAGATGGAGATGCCGCGTGTTGCTCCGTACGCGCGCGTCGACTCCGGCCCGATATTGTTCTCCCAGATCAGATCTCCGGTGCGGCCATCAAGAGCCTGCATGGTGTGGCTGGTATTCGAGAGATAGATAATGCCGTCATGCACGATCGGTGTGGGCTGGTTGGCGCCGCCGTCATTCATCGCCCACACCCACTTCAGACGAAGATTCTTCACGTTCCCAATGGTGATCTGCGAGAGCGGGCTGTAGCTCCAGGCTTGATAGTTGCCGCGAATCATCAGCCAGTCCGCCGGATCGGGATGGCGGAGCATGGCGTCGGTTACCGGACGGTAGTTCTTCACCGTACCCCGCACCGTGTGGCCTTTCGGCCGCGCGCGGGCGGAGAGGCCGGCCTGGTCGGAGGCGGGATCGTTGAGCGCCGCCAGTAGAGCCGCGGGCATCTGCCCGTTCGCAACCGCGCCGATGCGCTGGCGGCTGTTGATGGTAAGCGGTTCTGTGCCGGCAGGCGCGCCGTTGGCTTCCAGGATGAATGCCGCAATCGCCACGTACATTTCCTCGCCCAGCCCGCCGGGATTTCCCGGCGGCATCGTCTGTTGCATGTAGCGGGTGAGTTGGGTGACGGTGCGGTCGCGCCAGACGTTCAGAAAATTCCCGCCCGCGAGCGGATGTGCTTCGTTACGGCCGCTCAGGTTCGGAAGGTGGCAGCTTGCACAGTTGCCGAGGTATGCCGAGCGTCCCGCGAGGGCTTGTGCCGCGGTGAACGTCTGCGCGAGGATGGCCGGCGTTGTGAGGCAGGCGAGAACAAGAAGTCGCATGCGAGCGGCAGGCTCCTTATCCGAACAGTTTTTTGAACATCCCCACGTACGGGTCGCCGGACCGTGAGGGCAACTCCACCGGAGCCTCCCAATCTTCAGGAACCTCCTCCGGCCGCACAGTCTTGCCTCCGTTCAACACTGATCTCCACCCCGCCAGGAAGACCCGCGTCTTCTCCAGGATCGACTCGAAGCTTTCGGGCATCTCCCGGTATAGCGCCATTCGCTGGTATGCCCAAATGGTCGGAGCCCATGCCTCGGTGATCTGGAACGGAAACCCGGTTCCGCTCTGGATGTCGAACCCTTTTCCGCCGTATGCTTCCTTCGTGTGGATTTGCAGCGTGCCCCACGAGCCCGCGATCTGGTGCAGCGTGCCGAGGAACGAGGCCCCGTTGCTGCCCGCATGCTCGAAGGTCATCACCCCGGGCGGGGTGTACCAGTTCCTGGCCTGATAGGTAACCGAAACGATTGGGTTGCCTGCCCGGACAATCGCGCGGTGGATCATGTACATGCCGTGAATGCCGTGCGTCGGGTATTCGTCAAAAGAATTTGTCGCGTTGTAGCAAAGTATCTTTTTTCCTCCTACCCATTTTTCGGCCTGCGCGGCGGCTTCGGTGTATTCGTAGGCGGAGGGACACAGGATGGTGGCCCCATGTTTCCGCGCCGTGTCGATCATTTTGCGGGCTTTCGCGAGCGAATTGGAAAACGGCCGGTTGATGAGGTTGGGAAGACCGGCTTCGAGATAGGGCTGGTGCAACCGGTGGTTCCACGGGTGCTCGAAATACCCGCCGGATATGATCCCATCGACTTTGCCCAACATGTCGTCGAAGTTGCGCACCGCCTCGCAGCCGTACATCCCGGCAAACTCCGCGGACTTCGCCGGGTCGATTTCCCAGCAGTGCGTGATCCGCATGCCGGTCATCGCCGTTTCCTTTTTCTCCTTCCGCGGATTCATCAGGGGAGCCCACAGCCCCAGCAGGTGCGAATAATTGTGCACGTTCAGGCAGCCGATGCGAAATGGCGCGCCCGGCTCGACGCGGGATTGCGCGCCCGCCTGCGCGGCGGCGGCCAGAGCCACGGGACCCTTTGCCAGAAATCCGCGGCGGTTCGAGAGATGAGTGGGATTCATAGCGGACCTACCATTTGGAATGCTTGTAGCGCTCTGCCCAATCCACGCCACGCCATGTGGTCATCTTGATGGGGCGCACAAATAACAGCCATCGCGGTTCGGTGAGTGTCGGCTCGAGGTATTCCGGACCGTGCTCGCCGAGATATCGTATCGACATGCGGCGGGCGATTTCCACCCAACGCCCGCCGAGGTTCGGCTCTTCAAGAACAGTCGCTTCGCCTTTCACCAGCACGCGATTGTTGTAAATGGTGGTGTCATCGATGCAGAGAAACACCCGGCCATCGCGCTGCACGTGTCGTGCCCAGGCCGACTTGGCGCGCGGCACAATATAGAATCCGCCGTCGCTGTATTCAAACCAGCAGGGCACCACGTAAGGCCAACCATCCTCATCCAGACACCCGAATCTGCAAAAAGGGTTGCCCGCGAGAAACTGCGCCAGTTCCTCTTCGGACATCTTGCCCACCTTACCTCGCCACTCTTCGTTTTTCGCCTCTGTCAATCGCGCCGGCTCCTTCTTTCCGGTTGGCCATCATACCACCACGGCATGGGCCGCCGGAGCCGGAAGCCTATCCCATGGAAGTGCAGTGTTCCGGCCTGATCTTGTATATCACCCGTATCTCACCTGCGCGGCGGCCCGGGTATTTATCGACATTCAGGTATTTTTTCGCCATCTTATCGATGTGGTCGTCGGCGCCGGCCTCGGTGATCTCGATCACCTGGCCGCGCACTTCCAGATAGCGGTAGGGATTGTCAGGATCGATAATTGCCAGCGAAACCCGCGGCTCGGCGCGCATGTTCAGATCCTTCCGCCGGCCCTTGGCCGAGTTCACGATGACATGCGAGCCGTCGTAGTCACACCACACCGGCGTCACTTGCGGCCTGCCGTCGGGCATCACGGTTGCGAGACTGGCAAACGCCTTCTTCCGGAACAGATCCAGATATTTGTCGGGAATCACTTCTGCCATGATGGGTTCTCCTGTGCGCAATATAACATGCCTGATCTAAGGAACCTTCCTCACAAAGCGAAACTCACCGGAGGAAATCAGCGAGGCGTACGAGCCGAATCGTTCTTCCGATGCGACGTCATCGAGGGGCTCCGGCACATCCGGCTCGCTCTCGAATTCCCGGATGATCTTGTAAGTAGTGGAGCGCTGGGCGGGCTCGCGGCCGGCGCCGCGGATGAGATTTCGCATTTCGACGGGGCGCAGAAAATGGCCATGCCCCGCGCCCGCGGCGGTGGAGATGCTCTCATTGAGCAGCGTGCCGCCCAAGTCGTCCGCGCCGGCGCTCAGGCAGCGTTGCGCCATGTGTACGCCCTGTTTCACCCAGCTCGCCTGCACATGATCGATGAACCCCTGCAGCATCAGGCGAGCCACCGCGTACATGCGCAGCACCTCGTCGTCGGTTGCCCCCGCGCGGATGCCGGGCACCAGCGATTTCCGGTACATCGGGGCTTCGGTATGAATGAAGCTGAGCGGAACGAATTCCGTAAAGCCGCAGGTCTGTTTCTGGATATCCCGCAGCAGGCCGATGTGTTGGGCGGCGTCGCGCGCGGATTCGATGTGCCCGTACATGATGGTGGAAGAAGTGGGAATCCCCAGGCGATGGGCGCAGGTGATCACGCGAATCCACTCCGCGGTGGAGATGCGGCCTGGCGAAATGATATTTCGGATTCGGTCATCCAGTATTTCGGCGGATGTCCCGGGCAGAGAGCCTACCCCTGCTTCCTTTAGGGCAGCAAGGTAGTATTCGATGGTACAGCCGCAAAGCTCCGAGCCGTACTTGACTTCCTCCGGAGAAAAGCCGTGGATGTGGATATTCGGGACCCCGGCCTTGATGGCGCGGCACAGATCGATGTAGAGAGATCCCTTCATGCGCGGCGGCAGACCCGCCTGCACGCACACTTCCGTCGCACCCAGGTCCCACGCCTCCCGCGCCCGGCGCACTACCTCCTCGGCGGGAAGAAAATAGCCTTCCTCGGCGCGATGCCCGCGGCTGAACGCGCAAAAGCCGCAGCGTTTGACGCAGACGTTCGTGAAGTTGATATTGCGGTTGACGACGTAGGTGACCCGGTCCCCCAGTTTCTCGCGGCGTAGATGATCGGCCACGGCGGCGAGTGCCGACAGTTCACTCCCGGTGACAGCCAGCAGCAGCTCGCCTTCGGCCGCGCTCACTTCCCTGCCGGCGAGGGCTTTATCAAGAATGGCGGCAACGGAAGATCGGCATCCCGCAATGGCTTTTTCCATGTCTACCATCGTTCCTCCGTAGGCCGGACCAGCCCGGATGCGTCCGCCATCTGAATCACCCGGTCCTTCAACAATTCCGGCAGGAATTCTCTCTGTTCCCGGACGAACTCGGGATAAACGGCAAGCCGTTCGCGCAGTTCGAAGCCGGCTTGTTCCGTCACATCCCGCAGCGCCCGAATAGCCGGCCACCTACGTTCCGGATTGATGTAATCGCGCGTAACCGGTGAGATGCCTCCCCAGTCGTTGATGCCCGCGCGCAGCAATCCTCCGAAATCGGGCGAGGTCAGGTTCGGGGGAATTTGAACGTTCACTTCGCCGCCGAAGATCACCCGCGCCAGGGCCGCCGTCAGCACCAGGTCGCTTGTTTCCGGCTCGGGCCACTGGGCAAACCGCGTGTCCGGCTTGGCGCGAAAATTTTGAATGATCACTTCCTGGATGTGGCCATGGCGTCTGTGAATGTCGCGGATGGCGAACAGCGAGTCGACCCGCTCTTCGAGCGTTTCTCCGATTCCAATCAGAATGCCGGTGGTAAACGGCACGCGCAACCTGCCGGCCGCTTCGAGCGTTCCCAACCGCGCCGCTGGGACCTTGTCCGGACACGCGTGATGCGCCTCGCCGGGCCGCAACAGCCGGTTGCTCACCGACTCGAGCATCATCCCCATGCTTACGTTGAACGGACGAAGCTGCGCCATCTCATCCGGAGACATCGTGCCGGGGTTGGCGTGCGGCAACAGGCCGGTGCGCTCGAAAACAAGCCGGCACATCGCCGCGAGATACCCGATGGTCGAGGTGTATCCCCGTTCTTCGAGCCATCGTTTGTGGCCAGGGTAGCGAAGTTCCGGCCGCTCGCCCAGACTGAAGAGCGCTTCCTTGCACCCTGCTTCACGGCCAGCCTCGGCGGCCGCCAGCACTTCGCCGGGAGTCATGGTGTGGGCGTGCGGATCCTCCGGCAGACGGGCGAACGTGCAGTAGCCGCACTGATCCCGGCAAAGGTTGGTCAGGGGAATGAAGACCTTCCGCGAATAGGTGATGGTGCGGCCCGTGCGCCGGGCGCGAATCCGCGCCGCTTCTTCCAGAAGCGGTCGAGCATCCGCGGACGAATCCCGCAGGAGGCGATAAGCTTCCGCGGGCGTGATGTTTCCCAGTATTGCCGGCGCAGTCAAGTGATGGAACCCACTTTAGAATGTCACAAAAAGCGCCTTCGGGAAAACGCCCTGTGGCATACTTTAGGGATCAGGAAAGTGCGGGAAACGATCGCAATTGTTGGTGGAACCGGCGCCGAAGGGACGGCTTTGGCGCTTCGATTTGCGCGGGCAGGGGCGCGCGTGCGAATCGGCTCGCGAACTCCCGAACGCGCTCAGGCCGCCGCCAGACTCGTTGCGGAGAAGGCCGGCTCCGCTGCGGTGGAAGGGTTCGAGAATGCCGGGGCCGTGCGCGAGGCCGGCGTGGTCGTGTTGACGGTACCGCCGGATGCGCAGATCGGCACGCTCCAGGCGCTTGCCTCCAGTTTCCGCCCCGGCGCGGTTCTGGTGGACGCCACGGTACGCCTGCAATCGGACCAGAACTCCGCCCTTCTCGCGGCGGAACACGTTCCCGAGGGTGTACGAGTCGCCTCGGCCTTCCACACGCTGAGCGCCGGTCTGGTTGCGAACCTCGAGGAATCCATCGACAGCGACGTGCTGATTTGCGCCGATGATCCGGAAGCCAAGGCAACAGCCGCGGAGTTGGTCCGGATGCTCCCGGGCGCGCGGCCCGTCGATGCGGGAGGTTTGAAAAAATCGCGTCTCATCGAGAACACCGTGCAGTTGTTGATCGCGCTCAATCGCGCCCACAAAGTGAAACATTCCGGGATTCGCATCACAGGCTTATGATTGTTGCTCTGGCCGGCGGCGTGGGAGCAGCCCGCTTTCTCGATGGCCTCTCGCAGGTGCACCCGCCAAAAGAAATCTGCATCATCGGCAACACCGGCGACGACATGGAGATGCATGGCTTGTACATCTGCCCTGATCTGGACACCGTCGTCTACACCCTCGCCGGGCTTGCCAATCCCGTTCATGGCTGGGGCGTGGATGGCGATTCGTTCCGGTGTCTCGAAGCGCTCGGCAAACTGAACGCCGAGACCTGGTTTCAACTGGGCGATCGCGATCTTGCCACGCACATCTACCGCACCGCGCGCCTGCGGGCCGGCGAGAGTTTGAGCACGGTAACCGCTGCAATCGCGCGCTCGCTGGGAGTTGCCTGCATCTTGAAGCCGGTGTCGGATGATCCAGTGCGCACCATTGTTCAAACGCCCGGCGGCCCTTTGGAATTTCAGACCTACTTTGTGCGGCGCAGAGCGCAGGACGAAGTGCTGGGCGTGGAATTTCAGGGCGCGGAAGACGCGCGGCCGGCGCCCGGAGTTCTCCGCGCCATTCGCTCTGCTTCGGCAATCGTCTTTTGCCCCTCGAACCCGATCATCAGCATCGGACCCATTCTTGCCGTGCCCGGCATCCGGCAGGCATTGAGAAGACGGAAATGCCCCGCCGCCGCCATCTCGCCCATCATCGGCGGGCGGGCGCTGAAAGGTCCCGCGGCGGACATGATGCGCGGCATGGGGATGGAGGTTTCTTCCCTCGGAGTGGCGCGGATCTATCGCGGCATGGTGGATCTCTTCATCCTCGATCGCGCGGATAAACGGCTGGCCCCCGAGGTCGAGAAACTGGGAATGCGCGCCGTCGTCACCAACACCATCATGACCGGCCCGGCGCAAAAGAAGGCGCTCGCGCGCGCCGTGCTCAAAGCCCTGGAGCGAACATGATCTTCGCCCTGCTGCCCGTGAAAGCGCCAAAGAACGCCAAGCAGCGCCTCAGCGGCATGTTCACGCCGCAGCAGCGGGAAAGCCTGGCGCGAGCCATGTTCGAAGAGGTGCTCTCCACTTTGTGTTCCGTGCAAGGGCTCGCCCGCCGCGTGGTCGTTACCAGCGACGAAATCGCCGCCGCACACGCCCGCGCGCTCGGCGTCGAAGTGTTCGAGGAGACCGAACAGCAGAGTCACAGCGCCTCCGCCGACGCAGCCGCGCGCCGGGCAGCGGCTCTCGGCGCGTCGACGGTCATCCTGTTACCCATCGACGTGCCTCTCGTCACCAAAGAAGAAATCGAGACTCTCATCGCCGCAGCGGAGCCCGGCCTGATCGTGGTTCCTTCCGCCGACGGCGCCGGCACCAATGCTCTCGTCCGCACACCGCCCGGCGTCATCGAGAGCCGGTTTGGTCCGGGGAGCTTCCGCAAACACATGAGCCAGGCGGAAGACGCCGGCGTGCCCGTGAAGGTGCTGCGCCCGCCAGGGCTGCTGTTCGACATCGACACCCCTGAGGACATCGCCGAACTGCTCGCGCGAGCGCCTTCCTCGCGCATTGCCGCGCTGCTGAGGTCATGGTGAGCATCCGCATTACTGGGCTCGAAACATTGCCGGAAATCCGGCCCGGCGATGACCTCGCCCATCTGATTCTTGCGGCCGCGGCAAGGGAGCGCCAGGAGATCACGCGATCCACCATCGTGGTAGTGGCCCAGAAAATCGTGTCCAAAGCCGAGGGGTCCATCGTCGATCTGAACACGATCGAGCCTTCGTCCTTCTCGGCGACCTGGGCGGCACAATGGGGCAAGGATGCGCGGCTCATCGAGCTTGTTCTCCGGCAATCGCGCCGCATTGTGCGCATGGACCGCGGCGTTCTCATCACCGAAACGCATCACGGATTCGTGGCCGCGAATGCCGGCGTCGACCGGTCCAACACCTCCGGCAACGACATAGCTACGCTGTTGCCGGCCGACCCGGACGCCTCCGCCGCCGCTCTACGGGCCGCTTTGGTCTGCGGCGCGTTGATCATCAGCGACACCTTCGGACGCCCCTGGAGAGAAGGACTGGTGAACGTCGCCATCGGCGTTTCCGGCATCGAGCCGCTCGAGGATCTGCGCGGAACACGCGACCGCGCCGGGCAGATGCTCACCGCCACCCTTCTCGCGCGCGCTGACGAACTGGCCTCCGCGGCGGGCCTGGTGATGGGCAAATCCGCGGGCGTGCCGGTTGTGTTGATCGAGGGGTACGAATGGGAACCGCGGGAAGGCTCGGCCCGCCCGTTGATCCGCCCGCCGGAGTTCGACTTGTTCCGGTAGTTCCGATTCGGTTTCATGTTTCCCTGTATGCTGGGTTTTCGCGTCTCTACTCTTGGCGCTGACGCCAGGCGAACGATCGAGAGGTAGAGAAGGGTCAGAACTGCGACCGAAACGGTAGTTGTGCTGTTTGCAAGTTCCCGTACCTCGCCTTGTACTAATACCTCTCCCTTGACAGGGAAGAGGACCCACGCGCCCGGTCGAACGCACCCGTGCCTGCCCGGCGTGAGCGGCGCCGGCAACCAACGCCGACTATGGCATGGACGCGGGGCGTGATGTGATCCATGGCCGAAACTAGGAAGTTTCGCAGGATCTGTTCAGCGCTTAAATGCACACCCCAGGCGGGCCACCAATCACGATTGAAGCGGCGTAGGAGCCGTCGCATGCATATTAACAGGTGATTGCCGGCTGCGATCCTTCAATATCCGCTTGATTTCGACTGCGGCCGAAGGAACAACCATGACATCCTCTGGTATTCCCTCCGGCCCGAACAAACCTTGGCGTGCCTCATCGACGACAATGAGGATTAGTTTCGCGCCCCCCTTGTTTTGTGCAGCGCGAGATAGGGAATCCGCCGCTTCGCCTACGGTTTCGTGTTGACTTTGAATACGTATAAAGATCGGCTTTCCCTCCCATTCGATAGAGAGAATAGCATCGAGGCCTTTGTTTCGGTGGACCGGATGAAACTCCAATCCGCGAAGGTGCTCCAGGAGATCAAGATCTTTTCTAACGTATTCCTCGCGTCCAATCTCAAGTAAGCGAGGGGTTGTCTTTGCGCGAACCTCAAGCCGCGTCCTGGCGAGAGCAAGTGCTTCTTCAGAATTGTCAATACCAATCGCTGCCCGGCCAAGTAAGCCAGCAGCCACAAGCGCAGTACCACTACCGCAGAATGGATCCAGAACAACATCGTCAGGGTCAGTACACAGCTTGATAATTCGTTCAAGGAGTAGCACTGGCTTCTGCGTCGGATATCCTACTCGTTCCCGCGCCTTTGGGTTTAGGTAGGGGATCTCCCAGACATCGCCAAGCGGCACACCTTTCTTTCCGCCGTTCGATATGGGCTCGCCTGTTTCGGCGCGCGCATAGACAGCCTTCCCTCGTTCATCCCGAACCCGGCGTTGCAGTATCTGGTCGATATTTGTCGATTGCGAATAGCCAGTGACTACGGGATTAAACTTGAACGAATCGGTCTTAGCATAGAACAAGATGGTCTGGTGAGATGGCAGAAGACCGCGCCGCGAATTGGACCATCTTTTGTATGTCCAGATGATCTCAGATTGGAAACTCTCTTCCCCAAACACGTTATCCAACAAGAGACGTGAAATATGACAAGAATTGTCATCGCAATGAAAGAATATAGAACCTGTCTTCTTGAGGCAGCGGTGACACTCTCGCAGTCGCTCGAGCAAGAAATCGCCATAACCCTCGGTCGATGACCAAAGATCCTTGAAGGAATAGCTTTTCTTTCCGTCTCGAGTCCCGAGCCTATGGACCTTCTGCGTCAAGAACGGCGGGTCCACGTAGATCAAGTCCACGAACTCACTCGACATACCAGTCAAGACATCGAGACAATCGCCCGGAAGTAGTGTGTAGCCACTCATTGCCCTTGGTTCTCCTCCGCGATGACTTCGAGTATGCGCTTGAGGTCCGTCCCTGTCGCATCCCGGACATAGCTCCACGCTGACTCGCCATAGTAATAGTCGCCGCTGACGCCGTGATAGAGCGTTTCCAGGGTCTGTTGGATCCGTACGGCCTGTGTTCTAGTAAGTATCCCCCGGCAAAGCCGGGGGCCTTATTTTGTGAGCCGCTCAAAGCGGCTAGGCGGGGTCGCTGACGCGGCCCCGGTTATCGGTGAGCCACCTCAACGGTGGCGTTCAGTAGTCCAACCT